>Ga0209611_10012606_pt1 | contig 11844 bp, 11 predicted proteins | sample S1TSphgellanicum_3_FD_187693 | JGI IMG/M metagenome (GOLD analysis project Ga0209611, IMG submission 187693) | Host-associated microbial communities from peat moss isolated from Minnesota, USA - S1T2_Fc - Sphagnum magellanicum MG (SPAdes) (version 2) | ecosystem: Host-associated > Plants > Peat...
TGTGCAATGCTGTTTACCACAAGGTTATGGCCGAAAACATGATGTGTCTAGCTCAAGATATCCTTGACACATGTTGTGTGAATGCTGCCCACTACTGCACAGCAAGCTGCCATTGATAACTACATTTCTTCCTTCAAACCCCAGTGGTGTATTATATGTACAAACTACAGCTCCTAGTGTAGGAGGCCCTTGCAAACAATCATGTCTTCAGCTCATGGGTGGTTCCATGATGAGCTTCTCTATGTAAAACACCAGCAAGTAACGATGTCAGATTCAAGCTGTGCAACTGAGTGCAACTGAATGCAGATGATCAGCAACTTCTTTGGCTCACATATTCTCTGTGTTTTGGTGTGGACAGATGCGGAAACTCTGAGCGTTATAGAAGTAGCAAATGGTGTTGTTGAAACTAGAATTACAGATGCAATATTGCAGGTGTGAATGCTCATGCTTCAATTCATGATTCTCCACTTCATGTCTTTTAGGTTTTCAGGATCAGGAGCTGATGATTCGTATTTGTGGTCTGTGTATTCAGTTGAAAGATTGAGAGCAAGCCAGCCATTGTGAGGCTGATGCAGACAAAACCGTTGTTGGGACCACACTATTAGGGTGCACTAATGGTAAACTTAGTACATACAATAAAGGACAGCTCTGTTGATGTACAATACAGTAAAGCTTAGTCTTCACTAGGGTGGATTTGTATGTGAGCATTTGGCCTTGTTGGTTGCTTGGTGATTAGAGGACACCAGTCAATGCTAGTGACCACCAAGGCATTGATGTGATACTTTTTTTTAAGTAAGGGGAAAAAAGTTCGGAAATAAAGTGTAATGCTTTTTGTTAAATAATGTGGAAAACTTGAAGGAAAATAGTGGGATACTTGTTGTTAGCAATGAAAAAAATTGGGCTACTTTTTATTAAATAACGGGAAAGACATTTGAGAAAAGTGAGATACTTTTGTCAATAACTTGGAAAACTTGAGAGAAAAAAGTACGATGCTTTTTGTTAAATAATGTGAAAAACTTGAGGGAAAACAGTGGGATACTCTTTGTTAATAATGAAAAAAATGTTGGGGTACTTTCAGTTAGATAACACGAAAAATTTGAGGGAAAATGAGAGATTTTTTTTGTTGATAACTTAGAGAACTTGAGGGAAAATTACAATATTTTTTGTTAATAATGTGGAAAACTTGAGGGAAAAAAGTGGGATATGTTGAGCCAGAAGTGGTTTAGCCTATCTATCATTTGCATGGAAAAGTTGAAAAAAAATTTGAGAAAATGAGTGGAATAGCTTGGTTTAACATTTATGTCATAATTGTGAAAAAAGTGAGAGTAAAACAGGGATAGTATGAGCATAGTGCAGTCTAACCTCCATGTTACAAATGTGAAAATTTCATAGAAACATGTGAGATGGTGTTGAGGCAAAAATGTGGATATGAGTCAATATTTCCACGCAGTTTATCACGCTTCTAAATCCCACACTTTTGCCACACCTCTAACCCATAAATTTCCCATGCATTGCTACAGATTTGTCACATATAGTCCATGATACGAATCATCAAAAGCGTGGCAACAGTGAGGAAAATCTATGGGAAAAATGTGGAAAACTACTCCGAATGTTGTAGTGATTTATCCATCTCCTTTAAGAGGAAGGTGGATGAGGCCAAGGGTAGATAATGAAAAGCAATTATACAATTCATTCCTGCAACTACACCCATGTGCACATGTAAGATTGGGGACTAAACACGATGATGATACTAAAATTATCAGTAAAGTCATGCCCTGTTCGGGCTGAGTTGCACCGCTCATTTAATGCTTCATCTGCCATCTCCTAGTTGTTATTGGCAAAGCCATCAAATTTTATTGGCTTTACCTACCAAGGTGAGGATATTGTGTTTAGATTCATTATAGAGTCCAGTAGCTTAAGGGATTTTGGCCCCCTAGGTAATATTAGGTTTATTTTTATGTGAGAATTTTTGAAAGATTATATGTTGGCTTTGTGTTGAAAGTTGAAATTAATTGCACAGTTAATAATATCATGAATGGTTTTGTTTTCTTTTAGAAGATATTTCGAAGATTAGATTTTTGCATGGTGAAATATTTGAGTCTTCATCATTCTTCTTTTCCATTAAGACACCTTTTAACGTAAATGACAAGGTCACAGTGTGACAGACCCCTTGTTAAATAAGGGTATGAAATACTGAGACTCAGCATTAAATGCACAAGGGTATGAAATACTGAGATTCAGCATTAAATGCAGGAGTCTCCAGAACATTTATAATTACAGTACATATAGCAGCAACAGTGATTGCTTTAAGGCGTTCAGGAAAAGAAAGGACAGTGCAAACTTAGTTGAGCACCAAATTTGCTCCTAAACTGAGTTTCATGGCCCGTTAAAGCCCAGTGTAGTTTTTTTCCCCTTGTTTTTTTAAATCTCATCCCCTATGTGACTAAACAGGGGGTTCCGGTGCCGTCTTTTCCTGACTTTACGAGTAACTTTATTCTGACCCCAAATTTCTGCCCTTGCCATTAGCCCAGGCCAAAAATTGGTGACCAACAGTTTTGGAAAGAGAAATTTCATGCAGCTAATGGGAAGGCTCAGCATGCACTCACAATCAGGCCTGTTTTTTCCTTTTGGGGGTGGGGTTGGGTGGAGAAAGTTATTGTTTGTTTTTTCCCTTGTTCCCAATGTGTTCCCACCATTTTCTCATCAAGTTCTCAAAGGATTCCCAAGTTCCTAAGGTGTTCCCAAATGCATTCCCCAAGATGTTCCCAATAACACCTGGGTTTTATCCTATATGGTTTGCTCAAAGTTGAACTCCTCTGTATAGAAATTAAAATGGCGAAATCAAGGGGTGAACATTTCTAATTTTTTAAATTTTTCATTGTTTAAATTATTTGGATGGGTGTTTACTTGAAGTGTTCCTAGTGTGTATGCATACTTCCATAGTTTATTTAATGCACCATGAAAAATTTGATTAAATAACATAGAAAAAAGTCCCTTCACAATTCACATGAATTCCCTTTTCTTTGATGAGGATCTTAGTCATTGAAAGAGTTTGGGTTGCATCACCGAATATTGCTACATTTTTTCCTATGAGATTTTGATAATCAATAGATCTTGAAAATCAAGTAATGTCCAAGTTTTTTCGACCCTGATTCTACCTTCCAACGCTTAGACCAATCCGAGAAGGGTTTGATATCGTCGCAATAGGTAGCAGTGGATCAAAGTTCCTTGGTAACGGTGGCTTCTAGCTCTTCCGAAACTCAAGCAACAAAAGAGCTCGAGTTGTTGCTATTGATTCTCAGTAGCAGCCCAAATTGGTTTCTTCAAATTTGGACCTTGGACCCATCATGTTGCTAGTTGCTAGTTGAAAATGTTCTGCTTCCCTTGGATGCGTTGCGTCGTTGTTCCTTGTGCGCTTCTACTTCCCTTGGATGCATTATGCCATTGTTCCTTGTACGCTTCTGCTCCCCACAGCTATTTTGTTGCTACTACTATGTTGTAGCAGTGCTTGTGGTGTTTGTTGGCAGATAGGAATTAGGTCTTCTGCCTTTGAATTGCAACAGAGAGCACGAAACTAAAGCCAAAAAGGAAACGAAAAAAGTTTTAAGCGTAACAGCGACGATGCTAGTGTCAAAACAACGAATAAGCACGTGGTGTGTGGGGAGTTCGAGAAACCAAACCAGCGTTCTGGAATCTTCCACGGGAGGGAGCAAAGTGTAGTAGCATGAGGTCGGACAGTAATGTAAGCTTTGATGTTATAGCGAAGATAGTGGTGATGGCGGCCCCAACCTCAACAACAGCGACGTTGCAAGTTTAAAGTTTTTTTTTTTGAACGGTTTTAAGGTTTTTATACTTCTGACAGTTTCAAGTTTTTAGGGTTCAGTATTTGTAGCATCCCAAAGATTTTAAGGTGTTATAAATCAAACCTTGAACAATGAGCCAAATACCCAAAAGGCATCAAACCTTATACCCTGAAATCAAAACCCTAATCCCTAAACCATAACCCATAAACCTTATAAACCTTAAACCCATTAAACCCTATTAGGGTCTAAGGTAATTTACCTGACCCATGGTGCCAAGCATGATGTATTTGTGAGCACATATTGATGTGCTAGATCATGACATTCTTTTGGCAAAGTGAATTTAATTCCTGCACCTTCTAACACTTCACCACAAACGCCTTCTTCTTCATATGCATCCCATATACGGCATCGGACATGCTTGAATTCTTGCATGTATTCTGTGACAAACCCAATGGTCTCATCATAAATGTAGCCTTTTGCCATTGATGCCTCAAGTCTTTTAGGGTTTTCAAAATAATAACCTTTGAAAATTTTAGGCCTTTAAAACCTAGAGGAATTCAAGATCTTTAGGGTTTAGGGTTGAGGGTTTCAAATTTTATTACTTTTGAAGTTTTCTAAAGTTTTAAGAATTTGAAGTTTCAAGTTTTTCAAATTTTATAAGCAAGCAACATGTGTTTTTAATGGCTTGAAAGTTTCAAATTTTATAATGATATCAGATTTTAGGGTTTTCAAAATAAACTAAAAATTTCAATGTTTTAGCGTTTTGAAAGACATTGATTTAAGGTTTAAGATCTGAAGAACTCCACAATGGCACTCAATGTCGCACCGTTGTTATGTCCTTTCACTGTAGCATTGGACATTTTCATGCTGAAGAATGTTATTGCCAAAACACACTATAACAAAGCTGGGCTCAAAGTCCCAAATAATGCACTGTTGGCGGTGTACCCGGTAGCCCTGGTCAAGAACTGGCTAATCATGGGCCTCAAAACCGATAGTTCACTGTTGACACACGGCTATCCAAAATGGAGGCAGCCATCGAAAACATTATGTTTCTCACGGCCGTTGGCAACCTTGCGGTTAACCAATTGACGGAGCGTGAGGTGGCTGCGGTTGTCACAACCAAGGTTGCGTCTACAAAAGAGGCTAAGTGGACCACGATTGATGCACTCCCAACTCCTTGAAGGACTCAAATGTGAGTCTAAGTAAAAGACAACGGAAGAGGGAGGAGTTAGGGAACACTCCCTAGCTCACAACACTTTGAAGGGTAGAAGGGCGTGTGGGAGCTCCGAAATGGGACTAGGAAGAGGTGACAAGCTTCACTCACTCACACGGGCTTGCACACAATCCACACAAAGTGGTTAGTGCATAGTTGGAGCACCTTTGGTGCTAGGACGAACAACGGGCAACACAGACACATTAGACTCACCATGGCCCAAACTTGGGGGAAGCCACCACCTTCCCCCTTATAGTATACTTTGTGGCTGGCCATAGAGCTCACATCCAAATGGCTTTTCTCTCCCGGGACTCCCGAGTGAGAGTCCCGAAATCGTGCCAGTTGGGACTCCCGCGACTTTGAAACCCCATAACTTTGCGAGCAGACCTCAGATCGAGATGTGGTTTCAAGCAAAGTTGTAGCTTTCATCGAGAGCTTTCCAAGATATATCGCACATCCTTTGTAGCCAAGTAAATCGGGTCGATTCCCACCTTTTTCTGGTCGAGAGTCAAAATTGGCAATTTGACTCCCGGCCTTTCTTCTGGCCATAACTTATGTTTCAAATGTCCAAATGAGCAATGCAAGCCCATTTTAGACATCTAAGTTCCAAAGGCTTTCCAATGATATAAAGAACGCCACAAGCCATTGAATTTTGACCCCTGAAATCGCCCTTTGAAGTTTTGGGAGTCCATTAGGACTCCATCTCTCAAAGTGGGAGTTGCCTTGGGAGTGTGAAGGTTCACTCCTTCATACTCCCTCATACTTTTTTACACTCCCGGGAGTATGTGATGTGACTCCCAGGCTTCTTCTTGGCTCGCACCCTTGTGACCTCTTTGATTTGACTCCCGGGCTTCCTTTTGGCTCGTAACCTTGTAACCTTTTTGCCTTGGTCGTGAACCCAAAGCTAGGGTTGCGACAACAATGATGGCCAAGAACGTGCACCAAGTGGTCAGCCAAGCTATGGAAACCCTGGTCGACGCGCCCAAACAAGAGGAACTCAAACTCAACCTATGCCTCACGGGCTTTGAGGCCAAAGAAGGTGAGACCGAGAAGGAGCTGGTGCAACAGCTCAACACAAAGTTGTTGCTAAGCCAAATGAGGTTATGTGTCAAGATTGTCACCGCCATGCAATAGCAACCTCCGACTGCGCGAGCCTCTGCCCCGATGGCAGGTGCACGCCCCGGCGTGGTATTATTCAAATTTGCAACAAACAAAGATCGTCGGGCCGTGCTATGAAGGTGTAAGGGCCTGGCAGGGACCAAGTTAGGCCTGGACGAAGACCTCACACCCACACAGTAGGCGCGCAAGTCGGAGTTGTGGCCATTGTTCAAGGTGGCCAAGGCAATAGGCAAGCGCGTAATCGAACTCTTCATTGACAACATTCAAATTTGCCTGCCCTCCTAGGGGCGCGAGGACCAGAGAGACCTATGTGTAGTATTATGGAACATGCACGGGGGTGGTGTAAATAAATTAGAAACGGGGGTGCAAATATTAGAGTTGTTTCAAGGTGTTGACCTTGTTTTATTAACCGAAACTTGACACTTCCTAGGCCAACATTTTCCACACGTTGAAGGGTTTGATTCACTTGTGGTAGCACAGACTATGGAGCTGGGAAAAATAAACCCGATAAAACATATGGGGGGGGTGGTTGCTAACTTTCGTAGCCACCTTAGCCCAAACCTATCATAGTGGAAAGAAAGAAGCCACTATTCTTATCTATGGATATGAGTCAGTAGGGGTGTTGCCCTTGACTTGTTTGTCTGCGTGGTGTATGTTGCCCCTGTTGGTTCCAAACACGAAAACAAATCCTTGTTTCAAAACCTAATAGTAGATATTGCTGAATTTCAAACTTTAAAGGGCATAGTACTACTAGGAAAGGATTTTAATGCATTTACTACAACGTTACTAGATATCATTGACACTAGTGACCTTTATGAACTGTTATAGGAACCTGAGCTCGCTAAGAGTAAGTAACCAAATGTTGTGGCTAAACGATAGAACCGCGACGCTACTGTTGGCGGCTAGGGCCGTGAGCTCCTGGACTTATGTTGTGACGCTGGGTTGCTCATCCTCAATGGCCAGACACGTGGTGACGAATCAAGGGAGTTCACTTGCTTGGCAAATGGGGGGCGTAGCATTATCAATTATATTATTAGCTCACCTACAAATTGGTAAGCTATTACACACCTTGAGGTGATAATAGATGACACCCGCTATTATGCGATGGGGGGAGACTCTGACCATAGGTCGTTGCGCTTATGGTTGAACATCAATTGCAGCTTTGTTGAATCACAACATACGATTATAACCAAATTTTTTTTGCCTAGGTTCAAATATGATAAATCAAAAGCTGAAGAGCTTGCCCTAACAACGAATCTTAGAAATCTATGGGTTGTTCACTCGATTGGGCATCTGGGGGCAAATGGGTTAGGGTTTAGGGTTTAGGGTTAATTGACCTACTACAGCAGTGCGTGGGTGCTACAACAAAGTCTACTTTTGGCAACAAGCTTTCGAGAGGGAGTTACAGAGAAAGACACTGCCATAAACCCTAGTTTGATGCTGATTGCCATATAATGAAACGTGAGCTAAGGCTCTAGTTGAAAGCCAACCCCGATTCGCATGCCACTAAACATCAAAAAAATAAACTTAAAAATTTATTAAAAAGGAAAAAAAAATTCTAGGAAATTACTAGAGCTTCACATATGTGTGTGCTTACCAAGGTGGATGCATTTTCGTTCTGGAAAAAGTACTGGCCAAGGGCACTCGTTGTGGATAAGATTAATGCAATTATGTTTTTGGAGGGCTTCCGTGGGCTAGTTGGCTAATTTCTGCCACCCATATGGCTACGAACTAGTCACTCGGCTCAGGTAATTAAACCTCCACCTAGCCATAGCCTGAACATAAATATCACACTAGCTGGGCTGTTTTAGGTGCTAAAAAAGCTATAAAGGAACAAGGTTGCCAATTTGGATGGTATGAAAGTTGAGTTCATTCTAAATGCGGGAGAGCTACTACACATGCCACTATTGACTACATTCAACTGTTTTTTAGCAGAACACTTTCTAGAAGCCCTTTCCACTCGGGTGGTCCACACGCTCTTTAAAGGGGGTGATGCCTCCGAATTTAACAACTATAGGGGGATAATGGTTGGGCCTATCCTAGCAAAGTTGTTTGTTATGATCCTTGACAAAAGGTTGAGCAAGTGGGCTAAACAACATGGGCTGCGTGCCAAGGGTCAAGCTGGGATTCGCAAAGATTACCACATTATTAACCAACTTTTCATATTACGAACTTTAATAGAACAGAACAAGGCAAAGAAGAAACCACTCTATTTTTGTTTAGTGGATTTCAAAAAAGTGTTCGATATTATGCCGCGTGAAGTGCTGTGGTAGGTGTTGGCTAGCCTTGGGGTGGAGGGACGCTTTTTGCAATGCCTACAAGTGATGTATGCCAAGGATACCATACGCATCAACCACCCAAGTGAGGGTGTCACCTCCAGCTTCAAGTGCTAGCAAGGTGTGAAGCAAGGTTATCCTTTCAGCCCCTCCTATTTAGGCTATATTTAGATGCCCTATAGGGGTGCTTGGACGATAGAGAATGCGATGCACTAGCCCTAGCAAATGTGCACGTATGGCTGTTGCTTTTTGCAAATGACCTCGTTCTGATGTCGGAATCAAAGGTGGGACTGCAACAACAGTTAAACGCACTCCAACAGTTTTGTGTTGAACGTGGACTTATAGTGAATGTGAAAAAAACAAAAATCATGGTGTTCAATTTTGTTGACCCATGCCAAGAATTTGTGTTTGAAGGTGACGTTATTGAGCATGTGCAAACCTTTAAATGCCTAGGGATCCTGCTCGAGACCACCTTGAACTTGGATAGTGCAGTGGAACATCTAGCTGCTGCTAATAGGTGCTCATTGTTTGCACTGAACTGCCACTGTGCGAAGCTACGTATTATGGATGTAAGTTACATTGTGACCTCTTTAACACGTTGGTGTGTTCCATAGCAAACTATGCATGTGAGGTTTGGGTGGATTCTAAGAAAATAGAGGCTATTGAAGTAGTGTACCAAGGGTTCTTCAAGTCCCTGCTCAGGGTGCAAAAAACCACCAACATGTCCATCGTGCTGGCAAAATTTGGCAAATTCCCCTTTAAACACTTTGCATGGGGACAAACGTTGTTGTACTATAATCATGTGAGCACGGTCACCAAAGACCGCATCTTGAGAAAGGCATGGGAAGCCTAGTTCGCTATGCTTGCTATGGGAAAGAAATGTTGGGCCGAATCCGTGAAAAAATGGCTACTCCAAAATCAGCCCCAGGAGGTGGTAGGTTTTCTACCTCCGGTTCAACCATTGTTGGAAACGATGCTTTAATTTGTAACGACCCATGCGCTCCAATCGGGGACTGCTCAATCATTGCTGGGAACGGTTCCTGAGATAACGCACGTACATCCGATTCATCTAGCAAAAGTAAGAGGTTGGGCGGAGAGCCAAGTACATTGGTGCAACGGGCACAACATACAAGTGGGAGCTCAGGAGGTTAGGGCCCCACCCCCTTCAGGTTTCCCCCACACAATGTTGAGTGTAAAAAGGGTGAAGGATAATATATGGTTGGCTTTCATTGAAAAGTTCTTTACCAACTGTGAGATTGGGACTAGCGTACAAACAAGATACTTGTGCTTCAAGGGTATGTCATACAAGAGCGAAAACTACTTGTGTGACATCAGTTGTGTTCAACTGTGGAAAGCTCTAGCCCGGTTTCGATGTGGCAACACCCAGCTTGAGATAGTGCTAGGTGCGTGGAAAGGCATGCCAACGTTGAGAGGCTTTGTCGAGGCTGCGACTTGGGGAAGGTAGAGGATGAAGAGCATCTACTCCTTGCATGTCTAAATACACAAAAAAGTTAGGGAACACTTTTGTTTGGCCTTGCCCCTCACCCACACAAACACTTTGCTGAGCTCATGCAGATTACGAACACGATCGCCTTGGCCAAGTTTGTGGCATGCTACCAGTACAAGAGGACAATTTGTCTTCCATGATCTACCTTTTGTCTAATGGACTTTCTAGTCCTAAATGGACGTAAAATTGTAAATAGTAAACAATAAACAAAAATAAACTTAGTTTATTGATTGATATAAGATTCATATTTCATAGTTTGAAAGCGTGTCTCATTGATGATGAAACGTTATCCATATGTGTAAAGCTCGAGGCTTGTTTATGAAAAAACTAATCTCGTGGTACTCCTATCAATAATTTCTTTATTTTGAGTAATACTAATCAATAGAAATTTGTTTAAAAAATTTGTTTCTATTTTGTAATTGTGGTCCAAAAACGTGTTTCTATTCGAGGCATGCCCAATGTTCCAAAAGTTTTGTTGATGGGCCAGTCAGTATGGTTCATTTTTAAAAAAAAAGAAAGTTGTGAATGCACCCATGATCTAATTAATATGAATCACACTATGTTCCCAAATTACATGTTGTTGTAATGATAAATGTATTGTGTAGCAGAATGACTTAGAATTATTTTTCTTGTCATCCCCCTCTTATCACCAAAGCATTTGACAAGTGTTTTTTTTAGCCTCTTACTTTTAGTTTCAGTTTTGTTTGTTATTAAATACAAAAATTGGTCATGCACAATCAAAGAAAAATAAAAATCTCAAAGAGAAAGAAAATCATGTTCATACATAGTAAATATTACAATGGTTCCCCTTCAAACTAAACCAAATCAACATCTACACACTGGTACCTTCACCTTCTTGAGTAAGGCCAATGAAAGCTAATAAACAACAAAGGAAATGTTAAAATAAAATAAAATAAAAGCATAATTTTGACAATAGGCTAATAGAAATGAAAGCAATGAACATTTTTACATTATAACTTCATCAATATAGGATAATTTTTTTTGATGTATCAAAATAGACTTCTCATTAAGTTTGATTGGGCACACAGTCTATTTCATCCAGTTTCTATAAACACACCAAAATATTACCAGCATACCTTATAGTTTTTTAGGCTTTGAGTGACATTTTAAGGTTTGCAAACTCAATTGTAACTCCCTATTCATAAGCACAACCAAAACCTTTTAATTTCTTGTGAGATTGTTTCTCATACATATCTAGTGTTAAACCAACCATTGATTTGCAATAGAACAATTATCATATTCATATTTCATATTCAAGTTGAGACACAACATTGCCCTTGTGCACAATTTAAAAACTCCATAGTTTATGGGTGACAACATTCAGCCAAACCATCTCACAACACTTTATTTTATTATTATCATTTTTTTCACAAAATTAGGTTATTGAAATTTAAGGAATCAAGGCCAAAAATACCAAGCCACACACATGCATGTAGGCACACAAAATTATATTATAATTCCTCTAATATAACACATGTTCCTGTTTTAGGCATTCGAGTAAGAATGGACAATGAACCCGAATGTCATGATAAATAAGATATCAATTTGTTTGCAAAGAAAAACTCTCCATGAAATCTACCTAGAGGTACACTTGCTTTTTAATTATCATATCTCAAATGACAAAATTCTAATTCTTTTGTATGATCTACATATTAATTTAATACCTTTTTATTACCTAATTTTCTAATGAACATCTATTTGAAAACTATGTAATAAAGATATTCGTAAAGCGATATTGAGTTTTGTTAGTTGTTTCATGCCCTATTTCATATTTTCACGCCTCGTACCTTTGCTGTCCTTAAAGTCACCCAAATAAGAAGCCACAATGGAAAACACATTGTGATATAAAAAGTTGACTGTGAAGCAGGGTTTTTTTTTGTGGCTAAATTATTTTTTCAAGGTGGC
>Ga0209611_10012607_pt1 | contig 11844 bp, 11 predicted proteins | sample S1TSphgellanicum_3_FD_187693 | JGI IMG/M metagenome (GOLD analysis project Ga0209611, IMG submission 187693) | Host-associated microbial communities from peat moss isolated from Minnesota, USA - S1T2_Fc - Sphagnum magellanicum MG (SPAdes) (version 2) | ecosystem: Host-associated > Plants > Peat...
GGGGAAGGGGTGGGTGTGAAATGGAGGGAGGAGAAAAAGAGTGGAAATTTTTTAATAACAAAATTCCCAAAAGAAAAAAAAGGTGCAATAATTTTATAAAAAATTTATTCGATTTAAGGAATCCACTAGGTATATATAAATTTTGGAGCAATAGTGAAAAAAAAAAATTAAAAAAAACTTACCCAAAAAAAAAAAAAGGAAAAAAAGTGGGAAGATAGGAAAGGTGATTTATTTTTATAGAAAAAAATATTAGATTTAAGGAATTCACTAGGTATATATATAAACTTTGGATCAATAGTGGAAATATTTTTAATAAACAAATTCCCCAAAAAATAAGATAGTGAAGGTGGGATGTTTTTTATAAAAAGCTTATTTAATTTAAAGAATCCATTAAGCATATATAAACTTTGAAGCAATAGTGGAATTTCTTTTTTTCTTTTTTTATTAAAACAATTCCACACACACACACACACACACACACACACAAAAAGAAAAAGTGGGAAGACAGGGCAAGCAGGATAATTTTATTAAAAATTAATTGTTGTAAGGAATCCACTAGTTATAATTACGTGAATATTTTATTTTATTTTATTCATTTTGGAGCACTTGAGGTTGTTGTAAGAAAGAACTCGGGTACAAAAATGCAATCAGAAAAAAAACAATAAAAACAAGAACAACAACAATAGGAACAAAATGATGTTCCATGGGTGTCATAGAAACTTGGAAAACAAAAACAAAAACAAAACAAAACAAAACAAAAAAAGGCCACAAAGAAAACAACAAAAAGAATTATGTCCTAGCATGAGTGAATGAAGGAAAGATGGAAGAGTGTAGCCTAAAGGAAAGAAAGGGAAGAGGGGGGTGAGAGAGGGTGGGCCACAAGAAGGGAAAAGGGTGAGGTGGGTGTGGTAGTCAAAAGAAGAAGGAAGAGACAAAGAGAGAGATCTAGGAGAGTGAAGGATCTAAAGGAGAGAGAGAGAGAGAGAGAGAGAGAGAGAGATTGAATGTGTGTGTGTGTGTGTAGTCTCTACTTACTTCCCATAGAAACAAACCAACATGATAGATGGCATTATGGCAATTCCATCAAACAAATAGGTGAGGTGCTTTTGTGTCAATTGTTTGTGCATGATTTTGTTGTTGTTGTTGTTGTGGTGGTGATAGGGGTGTTTGGAAAAAGTCGTCCATATTTTAAGATTGTTCATCCATGTTTTAGGGTTGTTCGAGAGATCATCATGGGTGCAAAATGATAATGATCCATCGTACGTATGTGGTGCACGGGTATTGTGTTTGTGAGAATTGTTGGGAGGGAGGGAGGGAGGGAGGATTGTTCGGTAGCCTATATGTATGTATGTATGTATGTATGTATTGTGCCCAAAATTTTGAACCGGCCAACACTTGTTATTAATGTTTTTAATTTTTTTAAAAATTAAAATAAAAAATACACACCTTTAATTGTGGCTGAAATCGTGACATATGACAATTTTTTTAATTTATAGCTTTATGTGGGTTTTGAAAGAATTTTTTTTGTTGTGGTAGCCGAGTTGATGTCCTCCACTAGAGCTCTAAAGCAAGCAATTTCAACAAACAATAAACCAAGATGCGGGTATTAACTATTAACTTCATATCGTACTCTAGTAGTAGTACCTTGGCAACTTCAACACATGTCTACAAGTCTGATGAATAATTAGTTAATTAATTAATTATGAATTTTTCATTTTGACAAATTGAATATTACTGAAGAATTATTTTTTTAATTCACAGTTTTTTTGCTCTTATTTTTAAAAAATAGTTTCAAATTTTCTGAAAATAATATAATTAGTGTGGAACCTGCCAAGGTACTACTAACTCTAGTAACTAAACAAACCAACAACAATAACCACAAAACCCCCAACATAACTAATGTAACTACTATTTTGATGTAGGTACTCTATAACTAATCTCAAGTTTTAACACAAGCCAAAATATCATTTTCTTCAAAAATCCTCATATAAAAATAGACCTATTATTATTACTTAGGAGCCAAACTCCATTAAGCTAACTATACTCTATAATGAATCTAAACACAATATCCTTCTTGCCTTGGTAGTAGGCAAGGCCAATAAACACACAAGGGAAGATGAAAGCTAGTGTATATATTATCAACATGATGTAATTGATAATCAAACTTCCAAGGGATGAAAATATGAATTAGTATAGTTGGGAGCTAATTTCCCCAAGTGAATTATTTAGGGGTGAGTTAGTTCATAAGGTACTAACTATTGCCTTCTTCTTTCATTTTCAAGTGGGCTCTATAGAATGTAGTGAACCAAATAGTAAGGCCTAAATAGGCCTATTATTTTAGGCCTTGTAGTCATTTGTATGATTTGTTGTTTGGGAAATTGTGGTGTGGTATTACTTCCAATCATCATGGATGTAGAAAATCTAACCATCCAATCTATGTGCCCCTTTCTATTTTTGCCTAGATTTTCAGCCCAATCCAACATAAGATCTAAAAGATTAGATATCATTTTGTAAACTTGAAAGTTCGACATCCAAAACTTTTTTGGTACAACATCCAATGGCACTCCTATTCAAACAATGAAAGATATTTCATCCATCCACCCACTCTTTCCTCCCCTCCTCCCATCACCCCCAACCCTCTATTCAAGGCATTGTAAAATATACCTTGTCATCATTTTGCACCCAAATCATTCCAAGATCCACATAAGACTCAAAGACCACAATAAGCCTCCTTAGGAAAGTGGGAACGAATCCAATTTACATGAGCAAGCTCTTGCTTGTGCACACAAAAGGAAGGGAAGTGAAATGAAGCTAAATGTCCAAAAATTTTACAAAGTCCCAATGAAGCTTGATTCCCCAATGAAGATGACACCTTGTATTTCACTAACATGAACATAAAATGGGAGAATGGAAAGGATTTTGCTTCAATTTTATATGAGGAATTTTGTCTTATTGTTGTTAGATGTGTGAAATCCTTGTTAAATTTGTTTATTAATTGAAGTGAGGACCTTGTTGGATGATGTGGTGGGCAAGTGTTCAAGAAGCCAAGGTTCAATAGGATTCACTCCTTCACCACTTCCAAAATCTACGGTGTTTGAATCCATGTGGCCCTTTCCACCAAAATAATTTTTCTTTAGTAGTGTGAGCTTGAGCTTCTCCTCCTCCCACTTACATCCCTCACACATCAACGAGCTTGCATCTCAAAATTTCAAAGTTGTTGTTGACCTTTGGGGAGTATGTAGTATCATGGGCTTTAAAGTGGGGTTGAAGATGAGTTGGGGAGGGCTAGGACCATGAAGGTGAGGGAGGAAAGTGAAGTGAGGGCCATCTCTTTAATTAAAAATTACAAAATCCACAAGTGGAATCTAAATTACATCCACAATATCAATGGCCCCATTAATTTAGCCCACTTTTTTTCCTAACACCATATTCACAAGAATATTTTCAATATTTTTTTCATCAATTTGCATCTCATTTTTCTTCAATTGAATTTGAATATAATTCAATAGTTAGTAGGAATTTAATGTATATTATGAAAATTTTGAGAATTTTGCAATTGGGCTTGCAATGAATTGTAATAATCACTTGCAACTCATGATGTTTTTATAACATTAGTGTTATCCCACAAATTGTAGTAATTGCATTGAACACACCAAAACTATGTGTTATGAAAAAGTTCAATACCTTAATTTTAAAATTATGAAAATGTATATTATGTTTGTGCAACTATTTTGTAATTCATCATCCACAATAGTCTTTTACAAAAATGATTATAGATGAATTAAATGTTTGTGTGAGTTTTCATTCATCCATGAATTAATGAAATTTGTTCATGTCTTTTGAAACTAATTTACAAATAGTTTGTAATTTTTTGTCCATATCGGTTTTTCATGCAAATGCCCATGAATAAACATAATGTTTGTGTGACTTTTCATTCATCCATCGATAAATGAAATCTATTGATGTCGATTGCAACTAACTCGCAACTAACTTGCAATTAATGCATTACAGAATTATTATTTTGCGACTAATGGATTTCGTCAATGATATTATGTTACAACTTGAATTCAATTAGTGTAATTTTAAATTGCAACTTATAAATTTGTTGATGGAATTGTTTTACAACTAATGTCCATTTATGGATGGTATTTTGTGCCTACTAAAATTGGCAATAATATTTTCTCATTGTGAAACACATTATATAATTCCATCACATAAATAATGACAAAGCATGTTGTTCAAATAATACAATTGTATGATCAATTTTTTAATGTGTTGAAAAACACAATATTCATATGAACATTTCTTGTAATCCATAGTGTGTGAAATACATTTTAGGAACACAAATTTATTACTTATGTAACTTATGTAAGTGTTTACAAATTTTTCATAAATTGTACATAGGTGGGGAACACAAAGCCCATGTGGTGTAAGTCAACAATCAAAATTATAAATTATAAATATTAAATTAATTAAATTAAATTGAGTCCACCTTTCTTTGGATTTTACTAAAGTGGTTCCTAGTGGTTCCTAATGGTACCACCCAAAGATGGGATTATCCTTTTGTGCAACTCTAAATGTTCAATTATTTGCATTAGGTTTGTTTTTAACAATAAGCTTCATGTAATTCTGTTTTGGCAAGGTTTTGTTTGGTTTTTTTTACAATTGGGTAGGAGTTGCAATCAAGTTTGTTTCCTAGTCTATTTTTTTAATTTAAGAAACTCACTTGGTGATTTTGTGGATTTTGGTTTTGATTTTTGTGTAAAATTCCATTAGGAGTTGAACCTTCTTGCAAGTGATTAATATTTTGGTTTAGGTATGATGTGCAAATTAGGATGTTTTAAGGTTATTTTGTGTAATGTGTGGATAATGATAGGTGTAGGCACCAATACGGTAGCCCATGGCAAAAAGCTAGTTATAAAGCAATGAGGTTTTCACGAACACAATTCCTCATAAAGTTAGTTAAATTAAAATAAAATTCAATGAAATATGAATTCAACTCAAGTCGCATTGCAATGTTGATCGTCATTAGTAATGCATAACAACATGGAGCGCGAACTAACTTTGATATAACTTTAGGTATAAACAAAGTTAGTTTTAAGTCGAACATCAAATATGTATAATTCTTTCCTTACAATTATCCTTTGAAAAATGGTAACTCAATCATTTTCCATCTCCCCCTTGGCCCCAACATATGGTGACTTTCAATTTTATTACCAAAATTAGTGATTAGCAAGTTGATATCAAATATCAAAATTAATTCTTTGGAGAATGACAAGCAAATTAAGTCATACAATTTCCACTACATTGTTGAAGGTTTGTTGTGCAAGTAAACATGGTTGAGAATAATCACAATGTTCACCTTCCATTAACATGTGAATATGATAAACTGAAATCCAATTGAATATCCAAATGCCAAAAACATCTCCCATTGACTATCCTATTGGCCATCCTCACATTTAATCACCTCAACTAATCTTGATGTCTTTTCACCTCAGTTGAGGAAATGTATTTGCATTTTCATCTCATGGGGATATGCATGGGGAATCTTTCATTGGGAAGCCTATCTACCCTCTCATTATTAGCCCTTATATTTTCCCTTTCACATTCAAACTTCAACACCCTTTCACCTCGCACCTTAACAATAGGGGCCAATAACATTTGAATTCACATTTGGGCCAATAAGATTTATTCACAATTGATATTTGTTTTTGAAAAGTCATCCCCTTAAAGCTTTACAAAGGTTTTCTAGAAAGTTGTATATTTTTAAACCTCGAATAGGATCCCATTTGGGCCAATGCCATAAGAGTCCACTAAGTTATACTAGATACATGGTAGAAATGAAATTTTGCAAACATGGCCCATTCATTCATGGCTTTAAGCAAGGCAACTACACCTTGTAGTGTATTTGTGCTTATTAACATTATAAATTATTGCAAATATCTTTTTATCATATTTGAAAACACCTTCCCACATGGAAGATGTTTTCATCACTTGAAGGGACCTTATGCCATTCACATGCAAACCTTCCAAGATTCAAAAAACATTTCATACATTACATTAGAAAAAGTTTGCTCCCATAAGTTTCCCTTAATTTTTCAGCCTATGCCTACCCTTGAAACTACAACCTTCAAATGAAAGGAGGGCCTTAGGTGAAGGCCTTCCTTTATAATTAAAATATGTACAAGTTGATAGTTAAAAACAACTAAATGGGTAGGTAGCAAATTTGCAAACTATCTATAATATTCATTAGTTTTTTGCTTAATTATAAATTGTAGTTGACATTAACCTAGTCTTTCATTGACCTCACATACACTTCAACTATGTAGACAATGTGTTGGAATTAGTTGTTAGGCTCAAGGCAAGAAATACATAATCCATAGCAATGTAATTAAAATAGATGGAAGCATGAGCACAAACCTAACAATGGTAGTTATGGGAACCAAATTCCTTATATTCAGTTAAAGTTTTTTCAATTTTTTGGTACAATCATTTTCCAATGTTCATAATTTTATTTTTTCATGCATCAAACAAATGGGAATTTTAACAAGATGGAACTTTTGGACCACATGCATACTTTTTATTACACCTCACGTGAATCCACAAGCTGATTATTTATTTCCAAAAATATTTTGAAAATTGTCTTATTTGTGGCAACATGTTTATCTTGCAAAAGGATGTTATTGAGTCTACAAGAATTGATAACCATGCATACATACAAGATCATGAGTTTTGAAATCAATTGTTGCCCACAACTTCATTCTCCAAGTGAGTTTCAAGCTATACTTAAGTTTAGGCACACGTGTTTATCTATTGACCCAACCCTTGGGGGTAGAGGATTCATAAGTAATGGATCCTTGAGGTTGTTCAAATGCAATGTTAATGTGTAGGTTTTCACTTTGTATTTGTTTTTTGTCCTTAAAATGTTTCATTGTCACAATGCATGTCCATGCCACCTATTCCTTCGTGAATTATAAGTTTTCCAAGATGTTGATGCATAAGGAAATTATGGCCAATCTTGTGGCGTTATCTTCAAAAGATTGGTTGTAATGCTTGATGGCAATTTTATAAATTGATGCAAAGTTTTATTTGTAGGATAGTGTAGTCAAATGTGGTGGTGGGGAATTTATTTGAGGAGTGAAGTTTTGACATGTGTTAAATTGAATTGGGATTACTCGTGAGTATTTTTGTATTCTTAATTTGATATTATTTTAGAAAGGTTACTTCATAAGTTTACAATTAATGGCCCCAAAAAAGGAGTCCAAAGAAATTACCAATGTTGCACAAAAGGTGGTAGAACTTTCAAAACCTAAAATTCTTTCAAACGAAGAAGCTTTGAAGTTAGAGTACAACAAAGAGATAACAGAGGAACAATTGCAAGAATTTTTCCAAATTTCAACGAAGAATGAAGATGCTATCAAGTGTGAAAAAATTGACCCAACTCATATGCTTCTTGATTATATGTATCTATGATCATTAACTCATGCCATTGTTCAGTTAAAAGAGAATATGCGAATTATATTTTTGGAAAGGTTCAAAATTTGAAACTTGATTCATTTTAGTGTTTTCATGTGTAGATATTTGGCAGAGGTGGTACTTGGTTTGGGTGAATACACTTATGCGAATCGAACTGCAATATTTCTAGACTTTTTAGTTTCATGTCTCATGTATGTAATATGAATCTATGTTTTTTCATTATTTTGGAATGGTAGTGATTGTGGTATTCATATAAAATCAAAGGTAGTTTTACTATAAGGAGGCACATGAAAAAAAGGGAACATAAGGGAACACAATCAATAAATTAATACAACTCCAAGTTCTTTCTTTTGGGGACATTAACATGACTAAAATATATTTTATTTGGCCTAGGTTTGCAAATGATGAATGTATGGATGTTCCAAAGATTTTACTCGTTTACAAAATAAGTCATGTCATTCTAGACAAGATAAAAAGTTAGTTTATGGACTATCATTCCCACACATACCCCCTATAAATAAATTGTCTTAATATGTTGCACGTGTTATTTATTTTTCCAAAAATACACAAGATTAATGCAATGTTCCTAAACCACAATCTTTTGTTAATGTTGAGTAACATATCTTTTACTTTACATGCAACCAATTTTTATTTATTTTTCAACATTTAGTAATTTGACTATCTTTAAATTTCTTTACAAGGAACTTTCTTTTTTCTTGAAAATGAATAAAAGGAATGACTTAATATCATGATGTAAAAAAAACTCAACAACTTCATGGTTGAGGTATATTGAATTCTTCTATCCAATGTTCCTCTACTTGAAATGTAGATGGGGCCAAATTTGAAGAACTTGAGGAGATATTCAAGCAACAACTATTGAGGCTAAGCATAAAGATTCCAGGCTCACCAAACCATTTTCCCCATTTGAATACTATGGATATGCAAAGGATCATCCCATTTTTCATGACCACGTAAGTCTCTTAATGCTCAAAGTAAATTTTGTCATTTCTTAATAACTTTTATTAGTTGGGTGCTTAACCATAGAATTTAATATTTTTTCTCAAAGTGTTCAATTTATAATATATGTTGAAGCAACCTCATGACACAAAATCCTAAAACTTGTAGGGTTTTTTTTTTTAATTTAAGAAAAAAAAAAAATCATATGACTATTGTATAACTAACATGGTAACATATTTGGCCTTAAGGTTAAAATTTTGAAGATGCAACAAAATGTTAATATTCTTTATAATTTATAAAAGTCTAGCTACAACATAACAATATACATTTCAAAACTTGTGAATCATTGGAATTACACAATACAATCATCCAAATTGCACAAACATTTGATGAAATGTCTCTAGTTGCTTAAAAAAGATATTGTGTAGTTTGTATTAATTAGTTGTGGGTGCGTTTAAAGTTATTTTTGGTTGCAACAAGTCTTTTTTATTGACCTTCCACCAAAAATGTTTTTTTTCAACTTTTTACATATCAATATATAAGTGGGAATTCCCAAGATAGAATTGTAATTTTTTTCTTCCCTTTGGCTCACTTATGGGTTACAAGATTATAACTAAATTGGGCATGGAATGTATGGGATTAAATGTAATATATGTTATGCATAACATGTTAGGGAACACATATGAAATTTAAAAACATTGGAGACATGTTGGGAATTTGGTGTGAACATATTGAAAACTTGTTGGCACATCCTATGGCACACATAAACATGCTTTTTTTAAAAAGTTCAAATATTCCACGTGCCCCCCTTTTTCCCCCAAATTAAAAAGTAATTGGGCCTCTTTGGTGCATGTTGCCTCACCTCATTGGCTACATGTAAATTTTATTCCTAACTATGCACCTCACCATTTTCAACTTAGGCTAATAGCAAGGCTATATTCTTCAAGCTAAATGTTTCATAGGTTAAAAGATTGAAAGAAAATTTTAAATGGTCCTTTAGACTCCACCTTATGACTTGCCAATGACCCTTTCAAATAGTATGACACTACATGACAAAAAAAGCTATAAAAAAACTTGAATAATATAATATGAAACTATGGGTGCACATATGTTGGGTTGGTGATCATCGCCATTGAAAGGGGGCAAGTTGGTGATAAACCTAATGACTAGTGATTCAAATGTAATTGTTGGGTGATAGAGCTTGCTAATTTTGCATGGTGAGATGCTCCATCCCTCAACAAGCATAGTGGTTATCATTGTAAATTAGTTTTTAAGCCAATTTTTTTTTGAATACACACATCATTTACATTATATAGTTTTAACTATGCATAAATCTACCTCTTCATCTATGGTTTTAGCTATGCATGATAGCAATTCGGTTAAACTTAAACAATAAAAAAATGACTACATGCAAGAGGGTCATGATGAGATGACGCCGTAAATCATACATTATCTATTTATTTTTAAAATTCTTTCAACCTTATATTATTTAACTCAAACCATTTTTTTTTCAAAGTTTGAATTTTCATACATGTATGTTTTTAAGAGACCTATGTGATATGTAGGATCTTTCAACATTATTGGTTGTATAATAATTGTTTTTTACGAGGACCTTTAACATGGATTTAATCATCAAGAATTGTGGGTTGAGACTATAATTTTGTGCTTTCCTCTCATTGAGGCCTCTACTATGGAGGAAATTGCCATGGCTAAGGTAACCCAATGATCCTTTCTTGCATATGCATTGAAGCTTCTTTTCATGATCACAAATTAAAGCTCTCTATTCATTAGGTTGCAAAGCTAGGCAAAAACCCTACAATATGGAAAATTTTGAAAGAAAAAGGTTTGTACATGTGGTTTTCTATGATGTTTAAAATTGCTATGAATCCAATACAATCTAATTGTTAGGCTCACAAAGACTATTGACTAGTTGTTGGTTGGACAATGATAGATGCATGTGAATGAATAAAAAGTCATCTATTGTGATTTAGAAGTTTGATGGGTGTAAAGGGAATTGAGACATGCCATGAAATTATATGGTCCAAGTTTCTATCACTTAATGTTAGCAAATAGAAGGGTAAAAAAACTTGCAAAAATTGAAATTCATGAAGCAAAAGGAGATTAATGTTTTTCCAAAAGAGACCTAATAATTATGGACAAAGGAGTTTTGTTGTACATTTAATAATATTTGTCATTAAATATTTTAGCCTCTACCCATTTCACAATGTAGTTACCAAAACATATTACTTTTTAATATATCACAATGCCATTTTTTTGGGCCCATGAAGTGGAGTCCCCATTTAATACAAGGTTTGAAAGCATAATTGACTTAAATGTCCCTCACCACCTTGTTGAAAATTTAACCTAATTTAAAACATAATTACATGTTTGACTTATTTCAACTATTAAAAATAGGATAAGGATGTTAAAGTGCAACTTGGCCCTTAATAGGACATATTTTTCTTTTTCTTTTTGAAAGTGGAGAATGTACATACACACCATGCTAGCAAGTGATTACCCTTCCTTGATTGCACAAATATTCTTTTATCGACTCAAGCTCCCACACTTTTGACGAATATTTGAATGAATGAGTTTTATGTTTGTTAATCTTGATTTCTATTAATTATTAACATATAGCATAATTTTAGTGATGGTTTAAGCCTTGGCCCACAACTTATTGCATGCATCTTCAAACATATAATGTTGTTTTGATGTCAATTGTCCATAACTTGAAGAAATATTTATAAATTATTATATGCATAAGTAGATGATTGATTCTATTTTTTTTTCTTCAACTTTCACAAGAAGTGATGACCTTTCTTCATGTCACAAAGGAAAAATAAGCATGCATGTTAAAAGAATTAGACTTTGGGAATTTTGTGGTAGGTGGAGCAAGAAGTAGCAGAGGTTGTGAGGCAAGCAACAATATCCCAAGCTTTAATAGAAGAAAAACGGCTTGCACGGATTGCAATGAGAGCAAACCCCATCCCCCTACCTAAGACCTTGGATGAAGCTTTGGACTATGGAGTGCAGATGAAAGTGCAAGAAGCTTTAAAGGTGATGCAAGATGAATACAATCGTCATGAAATAATTCTCTTAAATCAATGCCAAAACTTGGAAGACAAATCCAACAAGAAATGATAGATTTTTTATTAATTAAACATATGAATATAAATTTGCCTAATAGTAATTTATGGAGTATTTTACAACATATCACAAATATGTCCCATCACGTTTAACCAATATGGATTAATCGACTATTCCCATTCCACCCATATTGTTTCTTAGAACCATCAAATTCCTTTCAATGACTATAAATGTCATAATTGACCTTGAAAATTGAACCATTCAAGTGTATGATGTCAATTTATCTTTGAAGTCTTTCCATTCTAATGTTAAGCATACACATTC
>Ga0209611_10012611_pt1 | contig 11841 bp, 6 predicted proteins | sample S1TSphgellanicum_3_FD_187693 | JGI IMG/M metagenome (GOLD analysis project Ga0209611, IMG submission 187693) | Host-associated microbial communities from peat moss isolated from Minnesota, USA - S1T2_Fc - Sphagnum magellanicum MG (SPAdes) (version 2) | ecosystem: Host-associated > Plants > Peat...
CCATCTTTGATGCTAATTCAAAGGACTTTCGCGAAACTGTGAGGCAGTAAAGTATTTGTTTTCAATCAAAACCATGTTGACCTGCACACACAAACATGTCAGCTTTTTATGCTCTATCCTGGCTGAAATGCAGGGGACGCACGGGACCACCACCTGGATCAAACGCACCACAAAACGCAGGGGACGCACGGGACCACCACCTGGATCAAACGCACCACAAAACGCAGGGGACGCACGGGACCACCACCTGGATGAAAAGCAGCTGAAACGCATGTGGATGAAACAAAACTTGGTTCAAATGCAGGGGACGTACGGGACTACCACCTGGATGAAACGCAGCCCAAAACACAGTGGACGCAGCGGCACACCACCTGGATGAAAAGCAGCTGAAACGCATGTGATGAAACAAAACTTGGCTGAAATGCAGGTGGATGCAGAGGCACACCACCTGGATGAACGCAACACAAAACTTGCATGAAAAGCAGCTGGACGCAGCGGCACACCATCTGGATGAAAAGAAGCAACAACACAAAACTGGATGACGGAACACAACACAAAACTTGACTGAAACGCACGTGGATGGATGGAACAAAACTTGGCTGAAAATGAGATGGATGGAAGCCCCGGATGAAGGGGCACCCGGGAAGTGGATGAAGCGGCCGAAACTTGGATGAAAAGAAGTGGGAGTGGCCAAAAGATGAAGTTGCCGAAGGGGATGAAACTTGGAGGGAGGAAGTTGGATGAAACTCGCAGGGAGGAAGAAGATGCCGGAACATAAAACTTGGATGAAAAGAAGATGCCGGAAGATAAAAGTTGATGAAAAGCAGATGCCGAAACATAAAACTTGGATGAAAAGCAGATGGATGAAGTGGGCACTTAGGGCCGAAACTTTGGATGGATGGATGAAGGGGCACTTGGGGAGCGGATGAAGTGGCATAAAACATGAAAAGCAGTGCCCCGGGGAGTAGATGAAATGGCATAAAAGTAGTTGTGGATGAAGTGGCATAAAGTGGACGAAAAGCACTTGGATGAAAGATCACTTGGATGAAGGGGCACTCGGGGAGTGGATGAAGTGGCACTCAACGAGTGTATGAAGTGGCATAAACGCAGTTGTGGATAAAGTGGGCAAAACTTGGATGAAAAGCATTTGGATGAAGGGGCACCCGAGGAGTAGATGAAGTGGCCGAGACTTGGATGAAAAGAACTTGGATGAAAGATCACCCGGGAAGCATGTGAAGATGGACCAATGGCGAAAGATTACTACGAAAGCACGATGAAAAGCACTTTGACCAGGCAAGATGGACCAATGGCGAAAGATTACCATGATGGACCAAATGGGGATGAAATGTCAAGACCACCTGGGGTGCTTGATACTAGGCGGGACTTGGATGAACGTGGCTGAAATGGCAGAAACCTGGATGAAAAGCACTTGGATGAAAGATCACCAGGGAAACATTTGAAAGGCGAGATGGACCAATGGCGAAAGATTACCATGAAAGCACAATGAAAAGCACTTGGCATCAATGAAATGGGGATGAAGAGCAGATGAAAAGCACTTGACTTGGATGAAATGGGGATTAAAAGCACTTGGATGAAATGGAGCACATGGATGAAATGTCATAACATGTCATGCTTGCACCTGGAATGCATGTGGGTTATCTTCCACTCTATAAGTGTGTGTCCAGATACCCTACAATTCTAGGCGGAGGTTTTTTAATTTCGTGAAGGGCTGCCCAAGTGGGGTAATCCTAGTTGAAAATGATGACCATGCCAAATTTCATGGCATTGTTGAGGTCTAGAACTTTACAACTAGTTTTCTTTTGGGTGAAATGTTTTAGGGTGTGTTGTGTTGGGCATTTGATTTTCATAATAAACCCTGGTTTCAGTTTTTGAAAATATTGCAACCGAAGCTATGCCAATTGCACATTTTGAAAAATAGAATAAAATACAAATCAGAGTAAAAGAACTTGCGATATTGGTTATTTTAAACAAACTGCAGATTCCTTGAAAGAACTAGCACAAAATCGTAGGTCTTTGACTGTCCATTGATTTTATTTTATTTTAAAAATGGTGGTTATATATCAGAACTGGTTCTCTGATTTTCTGAGGAGCAGTTGTGAGATCCAAGAACTGCCCTGATAACCACCAGGGTTTTGGTTCCATTTTTGATACCCGCACATCCCTGGTTAGAAACTTACCTGGCTTCCATCTCTATAGTACATCATCTTTTGCTAGATTTTACGTAATTGTGACAAGGGGTGTGATGATCCTTCCTTTGTTTTTTATGGCTTTAATATCGAGGTGGAATTATTCTTCTTTGCTTCCAACAATTAGGTGTGAGAAAATGGCAATGAATCTCCTGAAAATTTGTTATATGCTATCTAACACACTAGTCAAACTAGTGGGGCCATGGCATCCATGTGTCCAATCTTAAAGCAAACATAGTGTACAGGTCAGTATTTTATTTTAAGGAATTTCTGTTTGTAGCAAACGTGGTGATCATTCATTGAAAGATGTAAAAAAACTGGCAATCATCCCTTGGAAGATTTAGCCAAATTTGACTATAAACCATAAATGAAGTAAAAACATTTAATCATCCTTTCATATGTTCGGCTACACAATGATAAGCACATATATGAGTCTGGGGATTTTTATTTCACTTTAATTTCTTCTCACTTCTAGCTACTGAAGACATTCAATATCACTTTATGTTATTTTACTTAAAATTTTTCATTCTGGCGATATATTGCCAGTTTAAAATAGGCTGCTACAGGTGTGACCTAGTTAAGGATATGCACATGTAATTTTGACATTTTTATTGGAAACAATTCAAGAATTGTGTGATCAAGTGGAGATTATCGTCCATGGTTCTTGTGTTGAGAAGATGGTAATGAGTCTTGATTCTAAGATTGGATTAAGGAATACTTTAGTACATGATTGTTGCCAATGTCCTATTGTTTAATTTCTTACCATTTTATGATATTAGATGGAGCACCTACTAAGAGGAGGCCATGTATTGATTTCATTTTAATCACAAAGTGTTTAATTAACCTTACTTTTACTAGCTGAGATGTGTTTCTTTGAAGAGTCCCATATATTGTGCATACATGAATTTTAATATATACATTATTTGTGAATGTAGTGCTTATGTTAGCACATAAATCAAGTTGAACATATCATGATAATGAAGGCGAGTCTATCCGTTTAGACACATGTTCATGCTTTTGTAGTGACACAAATTGAATGTTATATTGTTTAGTTCCATTCCACAAGACTGGAAAGGGGATAAAAGGCATGGCATCTGTTATGCAAGTTTTGTGTTTCCAAATTTTCAAGCCTAGTCAAAAATCTAGAGTCTCAACAAGTTTCTAGTCCAGAGTACTGTACCAACTGGTCTTGGTAGAAAGATCCCACTTGTTTTTCATAGTAGGCTGATGGGAGTGTGTCTACAAATATGAGGTGGTGAAGTGTGAACTTGATATGAGTATTTATTATTTGGAATGCATTTGTGTAAGTGAGATAAAGTAGATAATTGGATTACCTTGTTGGATCCAATAAAACTAAGACAAAAATAAATGTAAGAATATCAACAAATTTCACTATAAAATTGTTGCATGTTGAATTTTTTTAGTTTAATGTTAAAAATAAGATATTTCTTCATTAACAGTCACTAATTTTTACAATTTTCATTGTTTAAATAATTTTTAATGAAAACATTTGTGAAATTCATTTTTCAACATGTGAACTTTTGTTTTAGGTAATATGTGTCAATTAAGTTTTTTTAAAATAAAATATTCATTTGATGACACCTTTTGAATATACAATGATCTCTATATCTAAATTTAGTACAAATTTATTTCATTAAATCTTCCAATGTAAAAGTAGATTTAAACTAGTGTTGGGTGATTTTCATTTTTTATAAAAAAATATTGGTTTGGTTTTTTAAAAAGGTTTTAAGAATTGTTTCAATTTTTTAAATAAACTTTTTCCAAGTTTTAGAGAACTAGCTAGATTTTAGGTTTTTCCTTTTTTCACAAAGTTGATTCTTAAGGGTTTCAATTCTCATCAATTTTGAAGCACTTAGTTTTTAAAGGTGGTTGTTTAAATTTGATTATCACAAGATGAAAAATTGTACAAAATGAAAAAAAATTGTGTTAAATTGCAAAAACAATAATAATACTTTGAATTTTTTTGTGGAGCCTTTTTATTATGTGGAGGTTGTGGGTCACAAATTAATGTTGCAAGGCTTTTGGATACCTTACTCACCACATTTTGAAACCCTAGCTAAAAAACATTATACTACATTTTGAGAAAATGAAAATGACCTTCATTTTCACCAAAAATTAATCTACCAATTATCAATGTAATTATTACTTAATGTGATATTCATTAATGTTCTAAAAGAAAATTGACCTAATACCCAACCAAGTATAAGGTTGTATTTGTGATACTTGCCCAAGATTAGTTTGAACACCATATTGCACAATCAATTTTGTTACTTATTTAATGTTGCACTGAAATAATTCAAATTCAATTTGTCATCAACTCAAATGGAGGACACCAATGATTTTATTATGAAACTTAAAGAGAATTTGAAGCTACATTCTTGCATTTATGTCTTAAAACTATTTCATTTTTTAATTGGATTTTGATATGCCACCTTTTTTGTTACCATGTTTTCACTTGTATTCATGCAGGGTGTGTATGAGCACTGGTATGATATTGGAGATGATTCATACAATTCTTGAAATGCATAAAACAAAAAATAACGTGTCATGCATATAATGCATAACCAATGCAATCCAAAATCAAACATTTGCAAATAGTGAACAACAAATAAAATTTGAATATTAATATTTTGCCATACTCCTATCTAGCTTTGGGCATTGCAACCTACAAGCTTGAATAATGATATTGTTCACAATACCACAATTGTTAAAGACCAAACCCAATTTGGTATCAAAGCCAAATTACCCTACTAAGAATATTATTTGAGTATACAAATGAGTTCATACTTGACAAGTATGTTCTTCTTCAAACATATATTCTATATGTAAGTAAGTAAATGTATCAACAAAATAGTGGCCCCAACTAACTACATGAACCAAATATATTAATGAAAACAACTTAGGCTTCATATTACAAACAATAATCAATTTGACATAAAGTCAAAATATTAATATATTATCAATTTTTCCTTGAAGTCTACAATACCAAATCAAAATTTCATGACCATATAAATTTTCCATGAAATCATTTCCACTTCCATTAACTTTGTAACTTGAAATTGGGATGTCACCTATTGAAAACATTAAAAAAATGGTGTATTGATTTGGATTATACATTACTATGCACTACCAATGATAATGACTAAATGATTACAATTGCAAGTTACGGAATTGGCCATAGTATCAAAGAAATCTCAAATCATTTTTAATAATATGCTAGGTTTAATTTTGAATTTTCATTTCCCCTAAATTTCATTTTTAATTTCAATTTTTTAAAACTAAGAGTGTGCAAATTTCACTATATGTCATATTTTTCCAGTTATATTATTTAAATTTTTTATTTGTTAACCAAAACATTGACCTTAACATATGCATTAATTTGAACTGAGATTTTTGCGAGATTAGGATTCTGAAAGTGTGTGTTGGAGTTACTGACTTTGTATGTGTGCATCCAAAATAAATATGCATCTACCATTTAGAAGATCTTTTTCATTTTAATATTGTTTTTGTTTGGATTTTACAAACAAGAAATGGATGGAACAGTGTGGAATCTTTCTATTGATGACAAAAATTATGAAGCTATTATAACTATAAGTGGGGTTGAAGCATTGGTGAGCTTTTATGGTTAATTCATATTGTTGGGTTTTCTTCCAAACAAAGAATGTAGTTGCTTTGTGTTTCTAAGAGGTGTGTATAAAATGTATATGTGTTGAGATTGTAGCCACAACAATCAATGCATCTTAGGCGTTATGGTCTAAGTTCAATTGGCACCCATTACACAAATGGGATGAAGTAGCTCCCATTTTAATGTTTCATTCATTATGTTTCATATCTTTTTCAAAATTTAAATTGTTAGATAACATTATTGCAAAGTTGTAATACTAGATCCCAAGGTCTACAAAAAAGGGCCGAATGTGCTCTTTGGGGCCTTTTTATATTGGAAGTAAATAGGTATTCACTGTTAGGATCACTTTTTAGAAGAATCTTTACTAGATTATAAATATTTGTAGCAAAGTGCTTCTTTATATGTTTGGAAGATGTTATAGTAATGATGTGATATTGATTCTATAAGGACATCATTTTAAATCGAGAAGCATTTTTATGAAGCACTTGTAGAATCATGTTTGATATTTGATTTGGTTGTCCAACATTACAATTGGCCTAGAGGTGGAATTGCCCCTTTAATAACATTGGTAAGGTTTGAGTTTGAGGTAAGTCAATCAATATTACCAATGTTGGAGAATTATACTCCATTATATTGTTAAATTTTCTATGAGCACATTTAGTAAATAAAATTCAAATTGCAAGAAAAAGAATAACAATTTTTTTTAATATGCTTATGTAGTTTTAGAACATGCATGAGTGTCAACCTATTCTCCTTTGCTTTTTATATTCAATGTGAGGTATGTAACTTGTCAGTTACCTTCACAAGCTTCACAAAGGAAGAGATTGGCAATCTTGGGATTGTTTGTAGAGTATGTTTGAAAATTTTGATAAAGATGATAAAAGTTACATTCTACTAGGTTGATTGCACCATTATTTTTCTCAATGTTATGGTAGGCATAAATTCTATTTAGATTTGTTCTTTGCCCTATTAACAAACATTACAATTTGTATAAAAAATGACATTTAAATCACATATAATCTATTATTCTAAAGCATTCAAGTTATTTTTAAATTGTAGTCACACATTCATCTCATTAATGTTAAATTGTTCCATTGTTTCCCATATTCTAAATTAACCTTGATAATCAGAATCTATGATCAAATTTTAATGATTTAGTTAGAAAATGTAGGAGTATTAGTGTATAATTATTGTTTCCTCATCAATATGCTATTGCTTTTTTTATTCAGAATTGACCATATCAAAGATCTATAATTTAAAAATGTAAAAATCAGAAATAAAAAACAAAAAAAATGTGGTTCATAGCCCAATAGAATTTTAAACTACATATTATGTTTCCAGTATATTCTCTAGCAATTCTCTAAATATGTTTATGTGTGTAAAACATGAACCTTCATCACAACCAAGATCTAAATTTTAAGTCTTTTCCTTCCAAAAGTAATTTGAAAATTAAAACTAAGCAAATGTTTTAATCATGTTTTGTTAAATCTTTGCCTTTTACCTGGTAACAAGTTACTTAGTATGGGTTTTTTTGCAGTTCTACATTTTTTACTTTGCTATTGGATTGGAAAACATGTGTAAAATATTAACCTTGATGCATAGGGCTTGAATTCAAACATTAAATTGGGGGCATGCATTCTAATTACTAGGTTAATGAAAAGCATTTTTGTTACCCAAAACTAAAGATCCTCCTTAAACAATGAGTAATGAAAATTCCACCAACCCTAGAATCAACAAAAGATTTCAAGTACTAAGTAAGACATAACACCAAGGTCCAAATTTTTTTAAGTGTACCAAAATCTTGTCACAACGTTATCTTTTTCTATATTTTTACCTAGTCTTTTTTTACCATATGAAAACATGTTTCATGGATGATTATGATAAAATTTAAAATTTTAATGGTTTAAAATATGATCATTTTGAAATTTTTGACTCATTATTTATTATGGGGATCAAAATATAAGGTACAAAATGATTGCAATAAGGACTAGGTCCTTTTTATCTTATGTGGTACACCTTATTAAGGATTTTCACCCACCAAACACTATCAGAATTTCATATACCCACATGTTGTAAATGAGAATATGTTATCATTATAAGTAGCAATAAAGCAACATAAGTAGATGTAATGATTGAAATAAGGTTCGTTACTTTGGTAATGACAATAGTTTTTTCACTTCCCACATTTATGCTCCTTGCCTTTAATTAATGTCATTATATGTATTATCATCATTACGGTTCCTTCTTCCTCCTTCTTTACACCCCCTACTCCTTGTTCTATGCAACCATTGTAGAATGTGTTATAACTAAAAAAATTATCTTTCTTGTTATTGATGTGGTAATACCCAATGGTTTATGGGAAGTGTAACTAATGTAAGAATTGGTGTATTTCCTTTCTAGCTCCCTTGGCACAATCATTACATAAATGTGCCTAGCAACATCAAAACATAAAGACACCAAAAAGAAGCCTAAGTTGATTTAATGGGGCCTTGGCAGTAAGGATGAAATAAGTGATAAGGTGCAAATACATTGAAATGACATACAATGGTTGTTGTAGATGTTAAGAGGCCTAAGGACTTTTTGGCATCAAAAACTTCCTTCTTGGCATTGTTATACATGCTTTGATTTGGATTTTTACCAATTTCTAACATTTGAATATGCCAACTCATGTTGTTATGAAGTGCATAGAAATTTTGGTTTACATTGAAACAATATCTTCCCTATGACATAATGTTAGTGCAATTAAATATCATTGCACTTGTGTAAGCTTTCTTATATTGTCCCTCCCTATTTATTGTGATTTGTTTGCCCATAATTATTTCTTTGATGATTCTTCTTATGTCTTTTAAAGCAATTGAAAAAACACAACATATGCAATATTTCATCGTGGCTTCTTTATAATCAAAGTACATCATTTGATAGGATTTTTGTCTATAATTCATGCATGTTGGGAAATTTGAGAAATTATGTCAAACATTAGTATGAGAAGTCACGTCCATGACAACTAGATTGCCTTACCACTAGAGTTTTGAAATAATTAATATACAACTATTTTATAATTGTTTCATGGAAATATAGGACATTAATTTAAAAATGCCACATCAGAAAAACTACAACTAGGGATAATTATATTGTAGTTGCAAATTAGTTGCAAAATAAACATTTATATAGTACAATTTGCACACCCTAGATAAGGTTGTAGTTGACCATGTTTGACTTTGTTGACAAGTTACAATTTAGTAACATGTGACAATTTCATTACAACTAAGATAAATGTAGCACTTAATCAATCACTATTTTGCAACTAATGTATGACCTTGACAAATAGGATCATGCCATGTGTATGCATTTTCACCACCTATTACATATGGCATTTTCAACTCTTTTGCAACTAATTGTCAACTATGATTTTCCTTGGTACAATTAATTATGTCACTAAGTTGCCATTATATAAGTATTAATTTTTCACTATTTTGTGACTATCAAATTCAATTTTCTTACTACTAATTTTGTATTACATTACAACTCACAACATCATCTTGCCTTATAAACCTATTAGACCATAGAATTAATTGAAGGTGAAAACCTATGTACTTTTGAAGTGAATTAAAAGTAGTGTGTATATGTGAATTTGCTTTTATATACCTTGATGTTTTGTACCTAAAACTTTTAGTTGTTTCATTACACTATAAGGAATCCTATTCATTCCAACTCATGCATTTGTGACTTTTGTTAAAATCAACCATTTTTGCAACTTTAGATATGACAATCTTTCGTGACACTTGGTAAAAATGACTTGTAGTCACTTAAATGACTACAAAGTGGTTTGTAATTGCATATGCAACTCATGTTGATATGTCATAATGTTTTTTAATAGGTAGGTTAGATAATAAGTTAGTAGGTACTTCATGTGTGTGAATGAAATAATGTTATGCTTAATTAATTAATTAGGTTAGGTAATTAATCAATTACAAAATTGTAAATTGTAAAATAGTGAATAGTAAGCAATATGTATGTGGGCTAAGCAGGAGGTATTTTATAATGGTGATATGTGATTATATTTTTGTATTAATTATTTAATTAATTAGCTTATATAATTTATTTATTGAATAGGGTAGGTAGTAAGAGTAATTTATGACCCATTTATAAACATTATATAGTGAATAAATTATATATCATACATTTAAACTACATTTTGTTGATACAATTATGATTTATTACAAGAAAAATTGTATAATATAATTTCATAAATCAAATAGAGGTCTGAAATGTGAAAAAAATAATTTATCATAATTTTAAGTGAAACTTAAAATGTTATATGTGTAAATGTAGTAAAATTTATAGTTCCATAAAATCGATTAATAACATGGCATTAATTAATATTTTGAAATTAAAATTGATTATCTAGATTAATATTTTATCTTTAAAATAATATAGTTAATAAAAGAGCTTTTATTAAATTTATATTAAAATTTATTTATGGTCCATTTATAAATATTATATGTGCATAAATTATATATCACTTATTTAAATTATATTATATTAATAAAATTATGATATATCAAATGAAGGTTTAAGATATATATTTATATATATGAAATAAATTTATTTAGTTATTATTATATTATTCGTTTATAAATCATGTGATTGAATTTATTTTTCCCAAGAAATGGTCATTGAAATTGTGTTGAATAAAAAAACATTTTTTTTTCAACTATTAAATTTATATATTTTTAATTTTAATTTTTTAATTTTAATTTTTTCGGGTACATTATTGGAAAAAAATTAAGTTTAAATATTAATCTTGTCTTTTGGACAAAATTACAAGTAATAAGATATCAAAGAACAAAAATAATGTTTTGTGTAATGTTTTAAAAGAAGTAGGTTAAATAAAATGCAAATTACTTATTTGCTTCAACAAGTGGGATGGCTTGGTGATAAAGGAGTTGATTTTCATCCTTGGAATTGAAGGATCAATCCCAACAAATGACATAGGTTTTGTTAAACATTGGAATGTTGACCAAATATTCACTACCTATGTAGCCAACTTAGGTTAGGTGCTTAGTAGGTGAACCTAACAACCTAAACTGATTTTTTAAGCCTACCTTATGTAATAACATGTGTCAACATGGTATAAGTTGAATTTAATGAAATTAAAAATAACATAATTATATATAAATATAAATAATGTTAATATGTTATTGAGTAATAAAATCAATTACAAAATGATCATGTAATGTAAGCTAGTTTGGATGGATGAAAAATTCATGTAAATCACATCTTTATGCGACTACCATTGCAACTTGGTGCCACATATTGTCTTTTGCAACTAGAATTTTATGCAACTTATCCAAGGCAACTAGGCCTTGTAGGAAAATTGCATGTGGTAATTATGACTAAAATTGAATTGTTAATTCAATCATTTATTTGTAAATTCCTTGTATCGATTAACAAGGGTTGATTCCTTCAAGTTGATCATGGGCCTATGTTTACTAAAAAGAAATTCAAGATGAAGTGCAAAAGAAAAATAAAATCTTTCTAACAAGTAATATTTTGTAAACATGTAAGTCAAAGTAACCAAATTAGTTGAGCCAACATGTGGACAATTAGTATGTAACTAAATTTCAACTTAAAATTTGAAATTTGAAAATATGAAATTTGGGTGGAAATGTACTAAAAGTGACATATGGTAGTAGGTTAGTAGATCTCCCCCTTTGTATCAACAACCTTCAATGTGTAGTTATATGCCTATTGTTAAGAAACTCAAAATGAATTAGAAAGGAATTTAGGTCTTTTTCTTTAAACATTTTGTGCATTTCTTAGTCTTTTGGTGATGCAATTATCATACTATGTGTTAGATAACTAAAACTATTACTTTTTTCTAGTTTAAAAGTAGAGCTAAAAGGTTGTCACAAGTTTGTTTGTTTATTTAAAAAACTTGGGGGTTGAAGGTTTTTTCAAGAATAAAATGGTGGTTCTATTTGAAAA
>Ga0209611_10012612_pt1 | contig 11841 bp, 11 predicted proteins | sample S1TSphgellanicum_3_FD_187693 | JGI IMG/M metagenome (GOLD analysis project Ga0209611, IMG submission 187693) | Host-associated microbial communities from peat moss isolated from Minnesota, USA - S1T2_Fc - Sphagnum magellanicum MG (SPAdes) (version 2) | ecosystem: Host-associated > Plants > Peat...
CTAGTTAAATCATCATTTTTGGCTTCAATAACTAAGAAGTTCTGATTTAAACGTAATAAATAATCTAAATTTCCCTTTAACCAATTGTTAACATTGATCGCATATTCAATGCGAAGCTGACATTGACAAACATAGATAACCTCAAGTAGGATCGGAGACACTAAGGTTTCTCGTCTGGCTGTTTCATTACTTAAACTAACTAATGGTAAGATAGCTTTGAGTTTATGTTTTAGCTCTAATAATTCCTTGATATCTCTATCAGTTCTTGGCAAAGGGAGTTCAGCTTTGATGAGGGAGTGATCTAATTCAGCTAAAATTTCATCAGCTTCGTATGGTAGTTCAAAATAAGACCGAAAGGTGTAAGACTGCTCTGCTTGGAGTATTTTGACCCTGCTCATAATACCTTCACAGCTTCCATCGTCAGTTCTTGAATTGCTACTAAATTTGGCGGTGGGGTTTTACTTTCCATGCCTAACCATAACAAAAATTCTATATTTCCTGCCGGACCCGTGATTGGGGACCAAGTTAAACCTTTATATTGCCAACCCAACTCTAAAGCTATTTGTAAGACTTGAAAAATTGCCTCGGCTTGGTCTTGGGGGTTGCGGACTACTCCCTTCTTACCTACACGGGATTTTCCCACTTCAAACTGAGGCTTAACTAACAAAATTGCCTCCCTTGGTGGTTGGGTTAAGCGCCACACAGCAGGTAAAATTTTGGTAAGAGAGATAAAAGAGACATCCACCACCGCTAAATCGGGGACGGGATCATTTTCTAAATATAATTCATCGGGTTGGAGTTGCCGTAAATTGGTCCGTTCCCGCAAAACTACCCGCAGATCATTTCTGATTTTCCAGTCAACTTGACCATAACCTACATCTATACCGTAAACTTTGGTGGCACCTGCTTGTAATAGGCAGTCTGTAAAGCCGCCAGTAGAAATTCCTCCATCTAAGCACACTCGACCATTAACAGCGATAGGGAATAGTTCCACCGCTTTAGCTAATTTTTCTCCACCACGGGAGACAAAAGGTGGACGTTCTTTGACTTGGATTTGCGCTGCTGTATCTACTTCTGTCCCCGACTTATCTACTACCTGTTGATTTACAGTTACCTCCCCTGCTTGAATTAGCCTCTGGGCTTGCTGCCGGGATGTACATAGGCCTAGATCTACGAGTAAAGTATCTAATCGCTGCTTAACCAATTTTCCGTGGGGATGGGGTTGCTATATGATGTATTCTGGCGTACCCAGCCACGAAAAGCAATTTCGGCTTCGATCTCATCTAGGCAAGCTTATATGAGATTTACGGTTGAATCTGTAGAAATTCTAAAGTACTTTTGTTATGTATAATTAGTGAATGTGACTAAAAATTGTGCAAAAAAGAATAGCTGCGATCGCCATAGGCTTAACTTTACTACTGACGAATAACCGTACTTTAGCTACATCAATTACTCTGTATGACGGTACATCAGGTGTTACACCTGATCAATACAATTCACCATCACCTTGGCTCAATTTTGGCTATATTGGCGGAGCAACACAGACTGCCAGTAATAATGCGACAACATTGAATACTACGACTAATAATAATATATTTGCTGGCTATAGTAACTACAATGTTACATCCGCCGCTCCTCCCTATTATTTCACTCCTACGACTACGGTCAACCCCTCATTCCCCGTATTGGATGCAAATGCTGGTTACAGCCTCTCTTTTACTGTACAAATTAGCTCTGAGACTAACACTTTAAGTAATCGAGCAGGGTTTAGCGTTATAGCAATTAGTAGTAATGGGGAAGGGATAGAATTAGATTTTACGAGTAATAGTATTTTTTCTCAGAATTCGACTTTTACTGGTATTGATGAACAAGCAACTGACTTATCCACGACGCTAGGAAGTTTGACCCAGTATAATCTAGATGTGTCTGGTAGCTCCTATACATTAAGTAGCGGTTCTACTACTATTTTGACTGGGTTGCTCCAAACTTATACTGTTCCTGCTGGTATAGGAGGTAGAGTTTACGATACTCCTAACTTTATTTTCCTGGGAGATGATACCACTGCAGCCAGTGCGAGTGTTAATATCCAATCTATAAGTGTCGATGCTGCAACTCCCGTACCTTATGAAACTCCAGCTATAGCCAATATATTAGTACTAGTGGGTGGATGTGGAATTAAGTATTGGCTGAAAAATCAAAAATCAAAAAGGTCTTCAATTCTGTAAGGGTCTTAACTGTTGCGTTCTGCTACAAAGTGTAGGGATATATAGGGACTCTACAAAATGAATCCAGTGGTCTGTCAATTTTAAATTGATAGATAGGCGGACAATACCTGGCGTGTTAATTTTGTAGGGGTAGAATAAGGGAAAGTTCATTCATGTTCGGTGTGAAAGGTGGGGAACTCAAGAGACCAAACCACGACAATTTCTTCCCCCATAGTCCGACACAGAACCTGCATGAAGTCCTGTGGGCTAAGGATTCACAGAATTAACACACCAGACAATACCCAACAGCACTCAGTAATATAATTTGGAATTAACCCCTAGCTAGAATCACTGTTCTCGAAAACTGGTATCAACTTTTTGTGTGGTTTCTCCCTGCTCAACCCGGATCAAATTATCCCTAGTATTGGCGATGGTGAGATAGAGGGAGATTTTGCAGTCAACGGCTGCTAATACTAAGCCGGCAGATAGGGTTTTTGTCCCCCCAGTATAATCAGCAAGGATTTCCTGATCGGGATCTTTTTGCAGATTGCGGATGCATTGGTATGGTAGGCGATAGCATTCACCTAAATCATCAGGGTTGTGGATCAAAATTAGGTCCCGTGCTGGGTGGAAGCGATCGCCTAGCTCTACCTGAGTGGGAATATTGGGGAGTTTGGCGATCGTCTCTGCACCGCGTCGGATTTCGCAAGGGGTTCCTTCCCCTATGACTTGGGATTGACTACCTTTTTCACCGGAAGATGCGATAAATATTACCCGATCTGGTTGGAGTGAGCGGATTGCGGTGACGATGGGTTGGAAGGAACCACCAACGGTGATAAGGAGAATTTTGGGCATATTCTTATGAGAGTTTGAGATTAACGTATTCAGGAAAAACTTGTTCTAGAGACGGAATTAATTGAGTTTTTACATACTGGTGCAATTCTTCGCCACTTGTAGATCCGCTACGCATTTCTGTATGAGCTATATCATTACGATAAGATCGCAATTTGGACCACAAGAGAGTTATTTTATCATCTCTTGATCTAGCAGTAGCTTTATTTAAATTTCGTTTGTGATTACACATGTAATTAAGTCTTTTTTCTACCTCTTCTCGCTTTTCCCCATCTAAATAATTCTTTTCTTGAGCTATACACTCTGCTGAAACTAACCATTCTCTCGCTAAGAGGATAGCTTGCGCTCCTTGCTCATTTTTCACATACCATCGTAATAGTAAAAAATGTTTTTGCAATGCTAATTTATGATTTGATAAATTTTCAGGTTCTAGTAGAGCAAACTGACTGTAACTTTGCTGAATTCTTTCAGATAACAACTCAAAAGGTTTAGCAAAATTACCAATTTCTTGGTTTAACTCCTCTGCAGGGATTTTCTGGAAATTGGCAGTTTCTTTCAAAACACCTCGGGAACGAATTAATTCTAAAGAGTGAGAAATGCTTTGAATTGAATTTCCTAACTCTTGTAGACGTTTGGGTGGTGTCGATTCTAAATATTCTTTGCTAGAGAAATCCTTTTGGATTGTAGATAGCAAGCTTCCTAAACTCACAGCAGAACCAGTTGTGATAAAGTGTTCTGTGGCTGTAAGCCAATCCAATAACTTAATTGCTGGAGTTAAATCAAAAATTGGTGGTTTTTGGGGATCTGCATCAAAAGCCCCATAGTATAAACCTTTAATTGTGACATTTCTTGCCTTTTGTAAGAAAGCACTAGCCAAAAATACTAGCAATGGAATAGAACGAAAAGCATTGGTGATATCAAATAATACTTGAGTGCCAGGATTTACAGCATTAACAACTGCATCGAATATCTGCCAAAGTTCTGGCTCTGATCTTCCTGAAGGAATAGGAATATCTTTAACATTCAATTTTTTATTGATTAAATTTTTTCTGAATCCATCCCAGTTTTTTTCTCGTGCTTCTGGAGTTAAAAAAACTAATACCTCATGAATCTTTTCATCGGGGTTTACAAATTCATATAATTCGCACAAAGCTTCTGCTGCATAAGGAGTAGGATTTGTAACCTGTTTACCTTGCCAAGTATAGCAAGTAGGTTTGTAGTCACTGGTTCCTAAAAATGTTAGTAATTGTAACATCATATCTTACCGCTCACTATTAGATGCGTTTGTCCCATACCCAGTCTTGTTTTGATCCCCGTACCCGCAAACCGCGCATATTGAACTAATAAATTAGTGACGTTCGCTAGTAAAGGATCGGTACGGTGTAAAAGTTGGAGTGTCACATCACCCACAAACCCATTCACATAACCTTTATGTAATTGCCAGCTTCGGGTTTGAATCTTGTGATTTTTGAGTAAAATAGCATTGCTAATGTAGGCAATTAATTCATCGCCTCCTAAGTAGATGGGTGCAAAATGATTCCAACGTTCTAACCAACTGCGAAACATCAGGGAGGGTAGGGGTAGGGTTAGGTTAGTCCTACCCTGGGCAAAAGCAGTGGGTGTAGTAAAATACATATCAAACCGCCTTACTGGTTCAGGCTCATTCGCTACCAATTTTGTATAGAGTTCTTCATAGCTGGTGGTTTCATTTTCTCGGTTGATAACGTTGAATTTGGCTCCGAGAAATTCCAATTCGGCAAGGTGGAGATGAGCGATCGCTTTTGCGGCTCTTTCATCTAATCCAGATAATGAGAGTGTATAAAAATTCTCTGAGTGGAAGGTGGAGAAATCTCTAGATGAGGAGCAAAAACCCATAATCCCTGAGTAAGAAACGTTAGGAATTACCTCACTACCCATTTCCAACACTAATTGTTGATGTAGTTGTTTCACCAGTTCCAAGTTATAGGAACGGGGGAGAACAGTGGATATAGATACGGTTAATGTCCAAGTAGAATGTATTAGCATTTATCTCAGAACTTTATGACTATATGGATAACTTTTCTAAAACTTCTACGGGATATAAACATATATCCCTTACGGCTTTATCAGCCCAATGATTTGCAAAATGTTCTCCAATTTCATCCATCTTAAATTTATTAATTCTTGTTGGTTCTTTTATTTTTTTCTCTTCATTAATAACACAAATACAACTACGGTATGCTCCCACAATAATTCTAAGTCCAACCTTACCATCACATAACCATCTTAATACATCTAAATTGACCTCATCAGTTTTGATTTTATTGCACCATTCTTGATACCTACCTATTATTTCTTCAGCTTCTTCAGGAGATACTTGGCTGGAAATTCTCTTTTCCCAATCCTTAGTTCGTAAACTGATGTTTGAAGTATTCACGTTAACATCAATTAATTCCCAATTAATTGTGTCTCGTAACCTTGTCAATTTTTTACTCTCTTTAAGAGCTAAACTAACAGCACTAGCTGAACAAATAATTGAATAAAAATTATTTTTAAAAATATCAATGATCTCATTAAATAATTCCGTATGAGTCAATGCTTTGAATGACCGTCGAAGAACAGCAAAATCAAATAAGTAATTTTCAATAGAATGCCCTCTTGACCAAATAAGTGTATTATTTACTTTGTGCTTATTAAGTCTATCTTCAATTTTTTTTTCAAGGGAAATCACAAATTCATCAAATTCCCGGTCTACGAAAAATACAAAATCAGTGGATTTCTGCGACGATTGAACTTGGTTATAAATGTATTGAATTTTTTCCCGATTACCATTTGCACCAGCAGTATATTCTCTATACCTAGAATTATTACTAATAAAAGTATCAACATCATCAATATCGATCATATCTATTTTTATCAACAGTTCCTTATGTTTAGTTTGCGAAAACTCATCTAGTAATATTTTAAAGAAAGACTTATCTGTTTTTCCTTCAACAACTAAATGTTTTTTATTAGTAAACTTACTATAAGTAACATATTCGCGAATATTTAAGCCCCATCCATCCATAAGTACAACTCCTTTTGAAGTGATATAAAATCATGTTGATATAAAATTATCTAATTCATTATCTAATTCATTATCTAATTCATTATCTAATTCATTATCTAATTCATTATCTAATTCATTATCTAATTCATTATCTAATTCATTATCTAATTCATTATCTAATTCATTATCTAATTCATTATCTAATTCATTATCTAATTCATTATCTAATTCATTATCTGATTTATCTTCATCTTTTAATTCATCAACTCCCCATAAATTAATGTCAGTATCTTTCGAGTTTAATGGCTTCATACATTGTTCATAATCTGCAGGTATAATTGGTGAATGTGTACAAGCGATTATCTGCTTTCCAGATAGTTGTTTATCGATTTTCTCCAGTAATTCTCGCTGCCAATCTACGTGGAGAGATATTTCTGGTTCATCGATTAATACTAATCCTTCTTGGCTGATATACGTAGCAGTATAAATCATAGTAACGATTTGACGTTCACCTGATGATAAAGCGCCAAGACCTCTGATTGTAGAACCATTACGAAATCGTGTTATGATCGAGGCCTTTTCTTCTTTTGAATCAGCACTAATTATTTCTATTTGTTTGTCAACTAGAAATTTATTAATAGCTCCTAGATATCTATTTATTAAAATGAAATTTTCTTCTATTGTCTTATTTAATTTTTGGATGGCATCAAGATAAATTGATAAAAAGTTATTTATTTGCTTGTTATTCTGCTGTTCAACTCTTTCTGAATTGATTATTGGGGAAATACTTGCGAAGACTTCATTTAAACAAATATAGGTTTCCTCCGGTATTGGAAACGTTCTAATTTTCTTTAAATTACTAATTATTGATTCTGAAAGTTTCTGATTTTCAGTTGAATTAGATATATTTTCTCCTGAAATTGAAAATTGTAAAGATTGTGCGGGAATTTGTAACATTAATTGTCTATCGACTTGCGATATATTCTTAGCAATTGATTGAATTTCCTCTATCAATTTTTGCTCAATAATTTCAAGTGATGGATAGTTTATTTCTGGTACAAAATTACCAAATATTTTCCTAGCTAAATTAGTTATTGTATCTTGATCTGTATGTCCCTCAGATGTCCAAGCTTCTATCATTGTTCTAAAAGCTGGGAAGTAAGCACTCGGCAATATAACTTTTTTGTGAATGTAGTCTGGTTGACCTAGTTCATCTTTCAATTCATCAAACTCATTAGTTGTTTGAGTTTGATGAGACTTATTAGTTGTTTGAATTATCCTCGTACCTCTTCTGTCAGAATTAACACAAACTCTTATATTTCTTAAATACGGTTCTTGTGTATAATTATCATTATATATAGTAACAAAATTTTTATCATCAAACCAAGCTCTTATACGGAAGAACTGTATATACAAAAAACGAAAATAATCACCATTTAAAAGATTTGTGATACATTGAAGTAAAGTAGTTTTACCAGCACCATTAGGAGAATAGATTACATTGATACTTTCATTAAACTCTTGATCAATATCAAATCTATTATGAATTCCGATAATTTCTATTCTTTTTATGTATTTTGGCATAACGTATGTCCTCTGCAATTAATTATGTAACTGCTTTATTCTAATACAATTTAGTTCCCAAAATCATAATGAGCTAAATTTAACCCATCCGGGGACAAATCTAATTTCACCATTAGAATTCATCACTGTTCGTCTCGATTTCGGGGCTTCAAAACCAGGTGCTTTAATCCCACATATATCCCTTAACTCTTCTCTGAGATCGTCATTGAAGCATAACCCGACGGTAGTTCCTGTCATTCCACTACCCCAACCCAACCTCAGGCTGTAAGGACATTTTTCAGGTTCATAGAAACTCCGGATGTAACTAAAATCTAAATTCTTACCCAATGGGTTGGAATTATTTTCAATACTATCCCAATAATCATGTTCATAATCCCATTGTTCTTGAGCGAATTCTTGACAGATTGCTAGCAGTTCATCTAAATTGCTAAAGGGGATTTTCATTCCCTGTTTGTGCTTGAACCATGAAAGCATTTCTGTATCTAGTGTGATGGTAAATTCTGTTTTAACATTCCGTACCATTTGTGCATAGATAGAAGCCTTATACTTAGCTTTATAGTCAGGAAACCTACTGGAAATGATTACTTCAGCAGCTACAGGGAAATTGATATGGATTAACTGACCTCTTCTATTAGGAGTATTAGTCTTGCCTTCAATTAAAGATTCAGAGTCACTAACTTTCAGACAGCGCAAAAAATCCGTATTTTGACTAGATCCTGAAAATATTTTACCCTGATATGTCAGGGAGAAGTTAGAAAACAACCCATCCATAAATAGATCATCATCAGCAACTTTTTGTTCATGTTTATTGCTGAGTATTCCTAATCTGCTACGGAGATTTTTTTCAATTTCACTGACTCGATTCACTGGGGGTAATTGATAGCGTTCAGGGTACTTGAGCAAAAAATAGGCGATCGCCGTTCTGATAGCTCCCTTAATTGAAGAACCCGGAATAAATAAATTCCCCATCCCATTCCGAATCATGGGACGTAAATCTGTAATTTTTTCCCCTGTCAACTTTTGGCTCACTGCATTTTCGGGAAAGATTTGATTGCCATCTGTATCTTTAGCATTCCACCACTCTTCCCCAAAAGCCTGTTTTAAAAGTCTGGTAATATCTCGATGTTCTTCTATAGCTTGAATGTAATCATTGAGAAATCGACCCCCTGCTTTTAATAGGCCCTTAGACAAAGCCTCTTGAACAGGAATATAGACTTTTTGAGGCGTCTGCACGTATTCATAGGGATTTAATCTAGATACAGAGGAGCCAATATGTACAATTGGACTAGCTAACTTTATCCTTTTGGATTGGAAAAAATCAGGTTTTTTGAGTGCGAATTCAGGGGAGATCACCATGATGTCTGATTTCCTTGACTTTAATTGGGATACTTAAGCTAATTCCGCTACGATAAACTGCGTGTTTTTTAAAATCTCTAGGGGTGACATCTACCAACATTCCTTGGGGTGGGGTACGAAATACTGACCCTTCGCCAAACATTCGGACCATCTGCCGACGCTGTTGATTTTCAGCAATCCAACCGCCCCTTTCTTGAATTTCATAGCTAGCGGTATTGAGAAAATCAGAATTGATGGGGAAGTTCCAGAATAAACTGAGGATGGTGTGGTATTCTCCAGCTTGAAAATTAACTACTTCTTGCCAATTCTCTCCTAAATCTAACCACTGCACCTCAAATCTCCCCGCACCACTAGAACGCTCTCCCCCTAGTCCTTCTTCCCCTAAAAGGTATAATGCAGCTTGTAGTTTACCAGTGAATTTGTTATCTAAGATTTCCAAAAGAAAATATAACCCGGCTGGCTGATCTCCTGACGCAAACTGAATCAATCCTGTATGGTAAAAGTTTGTGGCTCTTGTAACTCTATCTACCGCAATCTTGGGGACTTGAGAAGATTCATATGCTTTTTTGTAATCATAAGTCCCCGCATCTTTTAAGAACCAATTAGATTTTTCGGGACGTTCTTTGCTTAATTCGTCTATATCATTTTGGGTAAATCCCTCCCCTTGATACCATTTGTGCCATACTTCTAAGGGGAGAAATTTCAGCTTTTTGTAGTTTTTAAAAAACTCCAGGTCATGATCAGGGTAGTTGATGGGGAACTTGAGGGGACGGGGGAGATAGTAAATAGTTTTGTCCGCAATGTCTCGATAGATGAAAGTAGAACTAATGCGAAAAGGTGGGGGTGCTTCCGGTTTTTTCCGGGTGGGAAACTCTTGTAATAATTCCTCAACTGCCTGCTTGCCGAACAACTGTGCATATACACTAACCCATGCACTAAAGAAACTATCGGAACGCACGCGATCGCTTGTTTGTTCAAGACCAATCCCCACTTCCCCAAAGTGAGCCGGACTACGGCCGAAGTTAAGTTTAACTAATTTCCAAACACTCATACTCAATTTCCCGTCAGTAATGGCTATATGTAGTCGCGTAGGTTACCAAAGTTACCAAATTTCTCTAAGAGTGCTTGGGTTGTGGGGAGGGTTTGGCGTGATTGTAAGGTGGAGCTTCCGGGAGGGTTGTTCGTAATCTTTTGGTACTGTGCCAGCCCACGATAGGAAACATTGAAGTTTTTAAAACTAACTTTCCCGTACCCCCTAGAGCCATGTCCACCTAGGGCATCATCTTCTAAAATCGCTAGAGCGATCGCAATATTTTGCAAGTCTTCCATTACTTGACTCTCATCTTCTACCGTATAGACTAGTTCAAATCGGAAATTTGCACCTGCTGGTACCCGTTCTAACTGTCTGGGGTTAGCTGCTGCGGTTACTCGGTCAATACCGTTTTCAAATTTCCACTCGGTCATGAATAAGCCTGTGTCAACTTTTTTTAGCCTTTCTACTGACTCTGGAACTAAATGACAATCACGGATCATCAGACGAGCTACTGAGTTGCGTCCACGATTAATCCTTGTGCAATTCTGACCTTCAATTGTCCTAGTAGGATTCTTTTCTCCCAATAATCCTTCCTCTCTAGCAGTCTCTATTGGCATCCAAAAGCCAGAACCACCAGTAGAACCAAATAAGCGGCTAATTTTACAGGTACGAGCACCTTCATAGGCAATAAATCGCTCCCGTTCAACCTCAGTAAAGCCATCAGCTAAATCATCACTTTCGTAGCGTAAAGTACCGCTGCCTCCGGGTCGATTTAGGGGTTTATTTAATAACCGTTCTAAAGTTGAGCGGAGTTTACCTTTGATAGATGAACCTGGCAGATAAGGATATTTAGTTAAGGGGTCGCGAATTACAGGTTTATCCAGTCCCCCAATATCCAAATTTTCCCAACCTCCACCAATGTGCAATCCTGTTCCAACGACAAGTAGACTGCTAAGCTTCAATTTACCAAGTAGGGGTTTTTGCTCGTAAGATGCTGGCATGATTATTTTCCACCTTCAGCTTTGTGATAAGCAATAATTGATTCTATTAATTGGACTAAGCGTTCAAAATCCTCTTTACTTCTAACTTGGTCAATTGCAGCGGACATCACTTCACCTAATGGTTTTGCTGCTCTCTGCCTAGCTGCGGCATAGGCTAACTTTGGTTTGAGTAGAACTACTTCTCTTTCTATGTCTTCAGAAAATTTGCCTTTTTCAGCTAAGTCAGCTTTTAATCGATTTACCGCATCCAAGAACTTACGAACCTGGTTAGTCTCTAACCTTTGCTGTTTGAGATAGGGTCCGAATGCAGCGGCATGATTCACTAATTCACGGATAGGATATTTTTGTAATCCTTCGTTTAATCCCTTAATTGTGTTAACAATCTCATCGACAATATTTTGGGTCTTAGCAGTATTGTCCATAACAGTTGATTGCTTGGGGTTTATCGGTGTAGCCGATGTTCTTTGTCTAGGTCTTTCCGTCATAAAATTATGAGCGATTTAATAGTTCAATCCAAGTAGCAATTGCCCGAAAATAGGGCACATTGTAAGGGTTCATTAGTGATTTGCGAATTGGTAGAAATTGGGGATTGTTTAGAATTTTATCAGGGAGCCTTGTTAAACTATAAGCTATCTTAGGCAAGTGGAGATAATAGTGAATGTCTTTTAGGTGATTTTCATACTGCTCCTTTTTTTGCTTATTTTCTATTTCTTTTATCATTTGCTCTTGTATCTGAGCCGTATTTAACAGGTTGCGGACAAAACTACGAGCATAACTTATTTC
>Ga0209611_10012613_pt1 | contig 11839 bp, 12 predicted proteins | sample S1TSphgellanicum_3_FD_187693 | JGI IMG/M metagenome (GOLD analysis project Ga0209611, IMG submission 187693) | Host-associated microbial communities from peat moss isolated from Minnesota, USA - S1T2_Fc - Sphagnum magellanicum MG (SPAdes) (version 2) | ecosystem: Host-associated > Plants > Peat...
AGCGCCAAGCGCATGGACTACACGGTGATCGGCGACGCCGTCAACCTCGCGAGCGGGCTGCAAAGCGCCGCGCCGGCCGGCGCGATTTACTGTGACGCGGAAACGATCGCCGCAGCCGGTCCGATTTCGCGACCGCTCCGCCGCTTAGCCGCGCGCATCAAAGGCCGCAGCGAACTCGTCACCGCGTACGCGATCTTGCGCGAGTAACGAGCCGAAGCCGAACCGGTGTCCGGGTTTAGCGCTTCGAGAACTGGAAGCGCTTGCGGGCGCGCTTGCGGCCGTACTTCTTCGACTCTTTTTCACGCGGGTCGCGGGTCAATAGGCCGTTCTTGCGCAGCGACTCCCGGAACGATTCATCGATTTCCAGCAGCGCGCGCGCGATGCCGTGGCGCACGGCGCCCGCTTGGCCGGCCACGCCGCCGCCCTCGGTCTTGACGCTCACGTCGAAGCGCGAGCCGGTTTGCGTGACTTCCAGCGGTTGGCGAACGATCTGGAGCAGCGACTGGCGGGGGAAATACTCGTCGACGGGCTTGGAGTTGATCGTGATCACGCCTTGGCCGATGGTCATCTTGACGCGGGCGACGGCGCGCTTGCGGCGGCCGGTGCCGCCGAACTGTTCGATCGATTCCACCTAGACGAGCTCCTTCGGCTGCTGCGGGGCGTGCGGATGGTCCGCGCCCGCGTAAACTTTGAGGCGGCGCAACTGGACGTCGCGCATGCGATTGGTCGGCAGCATGCCGCGCACCGCTCGCTCGATCAGACGCTCGGGATACTTGCGCTTCACGTCGAGCGCCGTTTCGGTCCGCAGGCCGCCCGGGAAGCCGCTGTGGCGGTGGTAGACCTTCTGCGTCCACTTGTTGCCGCTCAGCTCGATCTTGTCGGCGTTGAGCACCACGACGTGGTCGCCGTCGTCGATGTGCGGCGTCCACGAGGGCTTGTGCTTCCCGGAAAGCGCTTTCGCGATGCGCACGGCGAGCGTGCCGAGCCGCTGGCCGGCCGCGTCGACCACGTACCAGTCGTGCTGGGTCTCTGCCGTCTTCTGTTGGTAGGTGCGCATGAACCGGGCTTTCGTGGGAGGAGACGAGCGAAAATCGACCCCGAGGGGCCGGAACAACCCTCGAATATTACCGAAACCGGCTTCCCGTGTCAAACTCTTTAAACGGCTTCGCGCCCGGCATTCCGGCCGCGGACTCCCGCGGCACTCCGGGGGCGGCCCACCTTCGCGTGGCGCCAGGTGCGGGCTCGCGGCTCGGTGGTTACAGGCCCGACTGCGCCAGGAGCCGCAACGCCCCGACGTCGAGCACGAGCATGCCCTTGAGGCGGCCGCCCTTCACCAACCCCCGTCGCGCGAATTCGGCTACGGTCGACGAACAGGTCTCGCGGGTCGTGCCTGCCAGCCGGGCCAGATCTTCCTGGGAGAGCGGGACGTCGAGCCGGATGCCTCCCGCGCCAGGCACGCCGTAGTCGTTTGCCAGATCGAGTAGGCTCGCCGCCACGCGCGCCTCGACGCCCGCGCGGCTGAGCTCCTCGAGTTTGCGCTGCAACCGCGTCACGCGCCGGCCGACCGACGCGGCCAGCTTGAGGTGGAGCTCGGGCGCGGCATCGGCGCGCCGGTTCCAGGCGTCGGCGGAGAGGAGCAGCACGTGGCCTTCGGAGAGCGCCTCGGCCCCTGTTTCAGCCGAGCGGTCGCCGAAGGCGGCCCCCGGCGCCAGCACGTCTCCACGCCCGGCGAGCCCCAACGTTACGTCGCGCACGAACGCCGCGTTGCGGAAGATCCGAAAGTAGCCGCCGATCACGATCGTCATCGTCGGACCGTCCAGGGGCAAGATGGAACGGCGGGCAACCAGTTCGACCCGTCCGTCGGCGGACAGCCGATCGATGTCGTCCGAACCCAGCACGCCGACGCGCGTCGGGATTGGCGGAGCTTTCACGCGCACGGGTTTCGCGGCCGGACCCTTCTTAGCCCACGCGACGGGTGAACCTCCGGCAAGCGGTAAACGACCAGCGCAGCCCATGTTCGACGCGCAAGACCTCTTCGAACTCTCGGAAGCGGAGATCGACGAGTTGCCGTTCGGTCTGATTTCGGTCGACCACGACGGCAACATCGAACAGTATAACAGCTACGAATCGCGGCTCGCGAGGCTCTCGAAAGAACGCGTGATCGGCCGGAATTTCTTTCGTGACGTGGCCCCGTGCACCGCGGTGCAAGGCTTCATGGGACGCTTCGAACGATTCGTGCAAGCGGAGGGCGACGCGGCCGAATCATTCGATTACGTCTTCCCGTTCACGTTCGGGCTTCAGCACGTCAACATCACGTTTCTGCGCAGCGCGAAAAATCGCGAAGTGAAGATCCTCGTCAACCGCTACGACGACTGAGCGGTCCGCGCGCCGACGTGAAATGCGGATAGACGACCTCAGTGAGGCACAGACCTTGCGCGGGCGCGGTGAAGCCCGCGGCGCGGCGGTCGCGGGCGGCGAGCATGGCGGCCACGTCCTCGGGCGCGCGGCGCCCCGCGCCGACGTCCAGCAGCGTGCCGACGATCACGCGGACCATGCGGTGCAAGAAGCCCGCCCCGCGCAGTTGAAAGCGCACGAGTTCGCCCTCGGCTTCGAGATCGATCGCGTGCAAGGTACGCACGGTGCCGCCGCGTTCGGGCAGCACGCCGCAGAACGTGACGAAATCGTGCTCGCCGAGCAGATGCGCCGCGCCCGCACGGATGCGCGCGAAATCGAGGGGGCGGTACTCGTGGTGCGCGAACCGGCGTAGCACGGCCGACGGATCGCGCCGGTTGAGAACGTCGTACGTGTAACGCCGTTCGGTTGCCGAGGCTCGCGCCGAAAAGCCGTCGGCCTCGAGCGCGGCGTCACGGGCCGTCAGATCCGGCGGTAGCGCCGAATTGAGCGCGATCGCGAGCTTCTCGATCGGAAAGGCGTCGTGAGACACGAACGACACGACCTGGCCCGATGCATGGACGCCGGCATCGGTGCGGCCGGCGCACGTCACCTTTACGGGACGGTCGAAGAGGCGGGAGAGGGCCCGTTCCAGTTCACCGGCAACCGTCCGCAGCTCGGGCTGGAACTGAAAACCGCAGAAGTCCGTGCCGTCGTACTCGACGACGACACGGTACGTCCGGAGGGCGATCGTTAGACCGCGGCGGGAGTGCGGCGGGGCACGGCGCGCTTCTCGTCGAGGTCAAGAACGTCGGCCCAGGTAACGACGTCGGTCCGGTCGGGTGCGACCGAGGCACGCAGCTCGAGGAAATATTTCTCGGAGTCGCTACCCGGCTCGGGCCGATATCCGAGGAAATTGGCGTTCCATTCAGCGATTTCGGCGGCCGACTTCTTCTTGGCAAACGTTTCCGCGTAGGCCTCGATGTCGGCGTCGCTCTTGGCGTCTTTGACCACCTCGAGGAATTTTTCGTGGTCGATGCCGAGGAAAGCGAAAACGCCTTGGTCCATCGGGCAGTTATAGTGGTACTCGCCGATGTCGCCGTTCAGCTTGGCTTTGGCCTTGTCTGTCGTCCGCCCCAGCATGACGACGCCCGCGATCTTGTCCCTGACGCTGCGAGGATAGGTCTTGGTTAAGTCCATGGTTGCTCCTTGAAAACGTGGATTGCTCCGGCACGTTGGACCTTGACCGGAGCCGCGGGGTTGCGCCCGCGGCGCCCAGGCCGCCTGGCTTCGCCCTTCGACAGGCTCAGGGTGACACGACCCTTCACGACGTCTTCCGACGGCGGCGGTACGATCGGCGCGGTGACCCCCGGGCCACCGTGCGGAGGCCCTGTATCCGGCCGATCGGATCGTCGTGCTCGAGGGCGCTCCCGCGCGCAGCACCCTCGAGATCACGGTTCCCGCGAATCTGCGGCGCTCGCGCCACGCCGACCTGGGCTCCGCGCGGATCGAACTGCTAGCGGCGCTCGGCGTCGGCGAAACGAACGGCGGATCGGCCGGCGGCGGATCGGCGCGCTGCGGCTAGCAACCTGAATTCGGCGCGCATCGCCACAACGACCGCAGGACTCGAGCGACTTTCCAGCGGAGGTCCGGACATATGAGTACGACCGGCGTCACGACCGAACCACGCACAACGCTGCGCGTGTTCGCCGAAGGCCAATCGCGCGAACCGTTACGCGAATTGACCGACCTAGCGTCGATTGCCGGCGAATTAGCCGAAATCGGCGTTCGCTTCGAGCGCCTCGAAGTCGCGGCCACCCTGCCGCCGAAGGCGGACCAGGCGACGATCCTGGCCGGCTATCGCGGCGTGCTCGAGCACGTCGCGCGACTAGGCGACTACTCGACGGTGGACGTCTCTCGCATCGGCAAGGGCGTGCCCGATCCCGCGGCGGCACGCCGGAAATTCTTCGCCGAGCACCGTCACAGCGAAGATGAGGTACGCTATTTCGTCGACGGTTCGGCCGCGTTCTACCTGCGCTTGAACGAGCACGTGTATCAGATCGTCTGCACGCGCGGCGACCTGCTGAGCGTGCCCGCCGGAACCAGGCACTGGTTCGATATGGGCACCCGGCCGGAATTCACGGCGATCCGCTGGTTCAAAGATTCCGCCGGCTGGGTCGGCCACTACACGGACGATCCGATCGCCGAGCGCTTCCCAGCCTACGATCGGTAGCCGATCGGATCGGCCGTCTGACGGGTTCTCGGCGGGCGGCGATGCGCGTATGCTGCGCGGGTGATCTTGACCGCGGTCGCGTTCTTCGTAATTCTCCTCATCACCGTAAAGCCGCTGGGCGGGTACATCGACGATGTGTTCGCGGCTCGGCGAACGTTCGTCACGCCGATCGTGGCGCCGCTCGAGTCTGCGATCTACCGCGCTTGCCGGATCGATCCCGAGGCCGAGATGCCCTGGCGGTCGTACTGTTTCGCGCTGCTCGCGTTTTCGCTCGCCGGCGTCGTTTCGGTCTACGCGGTGCTGCGACTGCAGGCGTTCTTGCCGCTCAATCCGCAACACTTCGCGGGATTCGCTCCCGATCTGGCGTGGAATACCGCCGTCAGCTTCGCGACGACGACCGACTGGCAATTCTACTCCGGCGAAAACTCGCTAGGCTATCTCGCGCAAATGGCCGCGCTCGCCTGGCAGAATTTCATGGCCGCAGCGCTTGGGTTGGCCGTCGCGATCGCGCTGGGGCGAGGAATCGCGCGTGAGAACCGCGCGACGCTCGGAAATTTTTGGGTCGACCTGACCCGCGGCACGCTCTACGTGCTGCTGCCGCTCTCGATCGTCTTCGGGCTGCTGTTCGCCTGGCAGGGCGAACCGCAAAATTTCTCCGGCTACCGCGCGGTCACGACCTTGGACGGCGCGGTGCAGACGCTCACCGGCGGGCCGATGGCGTCGCAGGAGAGCATCAAGCTGCTTGGCGGCAACGGGGGCGGCTTCGTCGGCGCGAACTCGAGCTCACCGAACGAAAACCCGACCGCACTGAGCAATTTCTTGCAGCTGCTGGCGATGTTCCTCATTCCAGCCGCGCTGACGTACACGTTCGGCCGGATGGTCAAGGACCAACGCCAAGGCTGGACGCTCTTCTGGTCGATGTCGGCGCTGTTCGCCGTCGGCGCGGTAGCGGCGTCCGTTTGCGAGCTGCAGGGCAATCCGCTCGTCCACCATCTCGGCGTCGCCGGCGGCAATTTGGAAGGCAAGGAAGTGCGCTTCGGCGTCGCCGACGCCGGACTGTCGCTCGCGGTCGCGACCGATTCGACCGTGGGCGCCGGGAACTTCACGTACGACTCGCTCATGCCGCTCGGCGGCCTGGTCGCGCTAGGGAACATGCAGTTGGGCGAGGTGGCCTTCGGCGGCGTCGGCAGCGGCCTCTACGGGATGCTCGCGTTCGTGCTGCTGACCGTCTTCGTCGCCGGGCTGCTCGTCGGCCGGACGCCCGAATATCTCGGGAAGAAACTCGAGCGCCGCGAGATCTTACTCGTGATTCTCGCGCTGCTGGCGTTTCCGGTCTCGATCCTCGTGCCGGCGGCCATCGCGGCCGTTGCGCCCGCGGGCCTCGCGACCCTTGGCAGCGACGGCCCGCACGGCTTCTCGGAGATCGTCTACGCCTTCTCGTCGGCAGCCGCCAGCAACGGCAGCGCGATGGCCGGTCTCGGACCCAACACGTTTTACAACATCATGCTCGGACTGGCCATGGAAGCCGGACGCTACGCCGCGATCGTCCCGACGCTCGCGCTGGCCGGCTCGCTCGCCGCCCGCCCGCGCAACGAGGTCACTCGCGGCACGCTACGCACCGACACGCCGTTATTCGCGGTGCTGTTGCTGCTGGTCGTCGTCATCGTCGGCGCGCTCACGTTCCTGCCCGGCGACGCCCTCGGCCCAATCGCCGAAGACCTGGGCCTGCGCGCGGGACATTAATCGGTCACGAGGGGTTGGGGCCTTGCACGACCTGGACGAAGGCCGCCGGGCGAATGTGCTTGGCGAACGCAGCGCGGACTTGCGCCGCGGAGAGCTTCGCGTAGATCTCGGCGGCGCGGTGCGCTTCGTCGAGCGGCAGGCCGCTGATCGAATCGCCCGCGAGGGAGGAGGCGACATCGTCTTCGCTCGATTCGGCCAGCGGCAGCTGCCGCAGCAGGATCGCTTTCGCCTGCTGCAATTCCGCGGCCGAGACGTTGGTTTTCTGCATGGAATACAAGTCACGCTCCGCCAGGCGCCGCGCCTTCGAAACGTTCGGCGGGTCGCTGCCGTAGGTGATCGAGTACGTCGCGCGAGTGCGGCCGGCGCTCAACCGATTGCTGACGTTGTACACGAGGCCCGCGACTTGGCGCAGGTCGTGATAGAGCCGCGTCGCGTAAAACCCGCCGCCCAGAACGTGGTCGCCGAGTTCGAGCGCGTAATAGTCTGGGCTCGTCCGAGTGACGTTTACCGTTTCGATCAGCGAAGTTTCGTCCTGCACGCGACTGGCATCGGGCACGACCGCCGCGGCCGCTCGGCTGAGCGGAACCTTTGGTAAGTCGACGTTCGGTTTGGGCCCCGTGGCCGACCAGCCGCCGAAATACTTCTCGATCGTCGCGCGTGCTTCGGCGGGCGTGACGTTTCCGATCACGACGATCGTCGTCATATCCGGCCGGAAAACCGTATCGAACTGCTTCTGCACGTCGCCCGGCTTGAGCGCGCTAACCGTGGCCGGCGTTGCTTCGCGCAACTCGGGATCGCCGGGCGGCAGAAGCGCGCGGTCGATCGTGCGCTGGGCGATGTAGTCGGGACTTTTCAATTCGCCCGCGAGGGTTTGCGCGGTCTGCGTTTGCACGATCGCGAACGCCGGCGCGGGCAGGGCTGGATGCAGTTCGTTATCGGCCAGCAACTGCACGCCGCGATCGAAGTTCGCTTTGACGACGTGCAACGAGAAGGACGGACCCGGCGACTCTTGGGCCGCGATGTCGTCGAGCGCTTTCGCGAAGGCGATGCGGTCGAGCGAGGTCGTGCCGTACGGGAAGAGCCCCTCGAGCACGTCCTCGGCGCCCTCTTTGCCGGGGGCCGTCTGCACGTCGTCCTGGTGCCGGATCGAACCGGAAACCGTTACCGTGTCGCTGGCAGTCTCGGTTTGCACGATCAGGCGCAGACCGTTGGGCAGCGTCTGATCGACCGGCGCGAGGGTCGACTCAGGAACCGTGATTCGAGCTAACTGAGCCGCAGCCCAAGCGGGTAAAACGACGGGCTTCGTCGGCTGCGACGTGGTCACTTCGCCGCCGCCGAAACCGTGGGCGGAAACCGCGTTGCCCGACGGCTTGGGAATCAAGTTGGCCGTTACGGCGTTCGACGGGTCCAGATATTTTTTCGCGACGCGGTTGACGTCGTCGACCGTCACCGCGGCGATCGCGGCGACGTCTTCATCCGGCGATTGGCGGCCTTCGTCGGCGAGCGCCTCCGACCACGTGCTAGCAAGGGTGTCGATCGAGTTGCGCTGGTACTGCGCCGCCGCGATCTCCTGACTCTTCGCCGCCGCGACGAGGTCGGCGGGTAGACCGTTCTTCACATAGCCGGCGACGATGCCGCCCACCAGGTTCGAGAACGCCGGCACGTCGCCGCCGGCGGGCAACGCGCCGTAGACGATCCCGAGTCCCGCCATCGGGTACGTTTCGGCAATCTGCGCGCCGGCAGCCAGCGCCTTGCCGTCGGCCCCGAGCGCGTAGATGTCGCCGCGCTGGCTGCCCAACACGTCGAATAACACTTGCGTCGCCGCATAGTCGGGGTCGGCATATCCGGGCACGCGATAGCCGGTAAACGATAGGATGTACGGGAGATCGCTGTCGAGCGAAAACGACTCGGGCTTGACCGCCTGGAGGTCGACGGCCGGCCGCGCGGGTAACGCATGCGATGGGATCGAGCCGTAATAGGCTTTGACGGTCGCGAGCGTTTTCTGCGGATCGACGTCGCCCGCGATCACGAGAATCGCGTTGTTCGGCGCGTACCATTGCCGGTAAAAGGTTTTGAGCAGGGCGCCGGTCGTCTTGTCGAACGATGGCCGCGTTCCGAGCGGATCGTGCGCGTAGGGCGTGCCGGCGAACATGTCGGCGAAGATGCGCGTGACGGCCTTGTACTGCGGATTACTATTGTCTTGGGCGACTTCTTGTTCGATCGCGCCGCGTTCTTGCTTCCACTGCGCGTCCGAATCGTCGATATCGCGCATGCAGGCGGCGTCGACGTGCAGCGCGACGTCGAGGTCCGCGGCGGGAACGCTCGAGTAGTACTGCGTGATGGTTTGCTGCGTGTCCGCGTCGCCGTCGCCGCCCAACTGAGCGAAGATGGCGGACGTCTGGTCGGCATTGACGCCGGCGCAACCGCGGAAGGCCATGTGCTCCTGGGCGTGCGCCATGCCGGGAAAGCCCGCGGGCGTCTCGTCGGCACCGACGAGATAGTTATCGTAAACGGTGGCGACCGGCGCGAGCGGGTCGCGCACGATCACGACCCGCAACCCGTTATCGAGGGTCGCTCGCGTAACATCCGTTTCAGGCGACGCGACGGGCGCAGGCGACTCGAACGGAGCAGGCGAGGCAGCGGCGGGTGTCTGCGCGGGAGCGGCCGCCGGCGCGGCAAGCGCGAGGATAACGGCCGACGACACGGCGGCGCGAAGGAATGGGGAAATCACGGGACCTCCGGTTAGCTTTCGAACCTCACGCTATACGGCAACGCGCCGCATCGCCCCTCGACACGGAGACCTTAAAGTTTCGTGAGACTACCGTCCGCGCGCACTCCCGATGGCAGTCGCACGCCGGAACGTCAGCGGCGCGCTCATCGCATCGTCGCCGTTCGCACGCCGAACGCCATCAACAATACGCCGCTAACGACGTCGATCGCCCGCCGCACGCGCGGACGAATCACGCGCCGCAGCGAAACCGTGAGGGTCGAGAGCGCGAGCCACCAAACGACGGATCCGGTAAACACGCCGCCGACCACGATGACGACGAAGCGGACGTCGAAGGTCGGGGGCGGCGACAGAAACGTCGCGGCCGACGCATATGCGACGATCGTCATCGGATTGGTCAACGTCAGGGCTACCGTGCGCAGAAACTCGCCGCGCTCGTCAGACGCGGCCGAATCCTCGCGCGTCAGCAGCGTCCGTATTCCAAGCGCGAAGAGGATCGTGCCCGCGACGATATGGATGGGTTGCGCGTGAGCGGCTAGGAACGCGGAGATCGAGGTCATCCCGAGCGCACCGACGGCGCCGTACACAGCGTCACCCGTGGCGATGCCGAGCCCGGTGACCATGGCGGCCGCCCAGCCTCGGGTCAGCGCCCGGCGCATGAGCAAGAGCGCCATCGGTCCGACCGGAGCGGCGAGCGTCACGCCAACGGCGAGCGCGCTTCCAAAGGTCGCGATACCACTCATGGCTCAGCCTCGCGGGAAAACATGGGCGCCGTTATTCGACTAGCGCGTATTGATATCCGTGCGCGCCCGGGCGCCGTCACGGAAAGTCGGAAAACGACGCGTATAACTCTGCCAGCGTTTCGAGCGCGAGCCGGTCGCGTTCGTCGAAACGGTCCAGCGCCGGGCTATCGATATCGAGCACGCCCACGACCCGACCGCGCGCGCGTAACGGAACGACGATCTCCGAGTTCGACGCGGCATCGCAGGCGATGTGGCCGGGAAACGCGTGCACGTCCGCCACGACCAGCGTTTCGTCGCGCGCCCATGCGCTGCCGCAAACGCCGGCCCCGCGGGCGATGCGAACGCACGCGGGTTTGCCTTGGAATGGGCCTAACACCAATTCCGCGCCGCGCACGAAATACACGCCCGCCCAATTCAGTTCCGGCCACGCCCCGAAGATCAGGGCGCCGAGATTAGCCGCGTTAGCGACGGCATCGCGCTCGCCCTCAAAGAGCGAGCGGGCCTGCGCGGCAACCAAGTCGTAGTCGACTTCCCAAGTTCGGCGCTCGACTTTCATTTGAGATGATCGACCAGCCAGCTCGTCCACAGGCCGTAGACGTCGGCATCCCGGACGGGGTCGCTGGGGAAGTGTCCGCCGACCGGAATGCCCACGAAACGGACGGGGATGTGGTTATCGTGCAACGCGTGGTACATCTCGTAGGATTGGGCGATCGGCACCCGCACGTCGCCGGTGTCCGAGATGACCAAGACCGGGCAGCGCGTTTGGGCCGCGTACGTGATCGGACTTTGGGCGACGTAGTCGCGCACGTTTGTACCGACGTACGGCGAGCCCTTGAAGCCGAACGCGATCTGGTCGTTCGCGTCGCCCAAGTCGTACATGTCGAGCCAGTTGTTGACGGCAGCTCCGGAAATGGCCGTCTTCCAGATATGGTAGTGCGACATTAACCACGACGTCATGTAGCCGCCGTAGCTCCAGCCGCCCACGGCGATTCGTGACGTGTCGACGAAACCCAAGCTCTCGACCTTCGCGACGCCGGCCATCACGTCGCGCCCCGGACCGGCGCCGGCATCCATGTAGATCGCGCGCTCGTAGGCGTTGCCGAAGTTGTCACTGCCCCGGTAATTCGGTTCGAAGACGACGTATCCGTGCGCCGCCAACAACTGATCGAAATAGCTAAACGACGCGATCGAGGCCGCTTGCGGGCCGCCGTGAACGGTCAGGACGAGCGGATAGCGTTTGCCCGCTTCGAAGCCGGGAGGGTAGGTCAGGACGCCGTCTTCTTCGAAGCCGTCGTTGTTCCAGGTGACGGTTTCCATCTTTCCGAGCGCGAGTCCGGAAACCCAGCCGTTGAGATCGCTGAGCCTGCGCGGCGCGCTCGCACCGCTCGCGAGTTCCCATAATTCCGTCGGCCGCGACGTCTGCGAGCCGGGAAACGCGATCGCACCGTCCGGCGCGATCGCGTCGTCGATCCAAAACGACCACGACGGGCTGACGTCGCTCGTTTCCAAGCGTTGAAACGTTCCGTCGAGCGCCAGCCGGTACAGGACCGTGCGCGTCCCCTCGTGCGACCCGACCAGCAGCGACTTTCCGTCCGGGAACCACTGCGCCCGGAAGATCGCGCGGTCGAGCGTCCGGCTCACGTCCGCGCCGGCGCCGCTCGTCGCATCGGTCACGTAGACTTCGTTTTCATTATTGGGATCGCCATCGCGCGAATAGAGATACGCGATCTTCGCGCCGTCGGGCGAATACGTGGCGAAACCCTCGAAGCGGTCGTGGCCCGTTAGCGCCGTTATCTTGCCGCTCGCCACGTCGAGCCGTTCGATGACGGACAAGTACGCATCGCCGTCCCGCGTATTGGGCACGCGCGTGAAGAGGATCGCCTTGCCGTCCGGCGACCACGACAACGGCGAGGCGGGCGGCGAAGGCGGGTAGGCGGTCGCGAGGGTCCAGCTTCCCGCCGTCAGCCGGTGCGCATTCTCACCCGCGCGTCCGACGAGCCA
>Ga0209611_10012614_pt1 | contig 11837 bp, 12 predicted proteins | sample S1TSphgellanicum_3_FD_187693 | JGI IMG/M metagenome (GOLD analysis project Ga0209611, IMG submission 187693) | Host-associated microbial communities from peat moss isolated from Minnesota, USA - S1T2_Fc - Sphagnum magellanicum MG (SPAdes) (version 2) | ecosystem: Host-associated > Plants > Peat...
TTAAACTCTTTTTTCTTTGACTCTTTTCCAATGAGGAAAATTAAATATCAATTTCACAATCATATACCAAGACCATATGTGATATCCACTTCATCTCTAGCACTTCTACCTTCCACCTTTCCAAATTGAAGCCACATCTTTTTAATTTAGTGTCAATAGGTTTTGTTGATTAAAGCCCAATCATATGATGTGGTACATGTAAGAATGTAAAGCATAGTTTGTCATTAGCACATGAGATATTAATAGCTTGCCTTCAACCTCATGCCAAAGAGGAATAAAGATGGTTACACAATTCTCTCCAAGCCTCCGTCAAATATCAATATCAAGGCATTAATTACATATAGTAAAGGACATTGTGAAGCATCATTTCATCCATATGCTTCATCCATCCATCCCGTCATGGTCTATTTACTCCGATAGGGCAAAGAAAGAATGGAATATAGATGCGGCGCGACAAAAAAAACAATAGGAAAAGATGGCACACATGCCAAAGCCCTGCAATCATAAACATCCATCAGAAATTAAGCCAACTACAAAAGGAACTCACCCCATTTCTTGTGGCCTTCTTGCCCTTTTTGCCTTTCCGCTTCTTAGCTTTTGCAAGGAGAGCTCTTGCTTCCTCAAACTCCTTTTCTTCAATCTCCTTTCAAATCCTTGCTTCCTCTCACCTTGCTGACTCACTTACAAGCCTCTTGGCCTTAGCCTCTTTTGTCAGACACTACTGCTTCAATCTCTTTGACTCTTCTTCTCTTTTCTACATCCATGAAATGCAATCAGCTCACCTGTAAGGCATGTTCAAGGATAGAGATGCGCTAGAAACTTGCATCACCTAAACAAAAACACTGGAACCACATAGGATGACAAGGGAATGACTTTCCACCCACCATTTTGAGCATTTGCCTCATTATGCTGCTAAAGTGAAACAAACTCTCCAAACTTTCCATTCAACGAGTTTGTCTGTGTTTGTAGATGCACACTAGCATGCACCTCATGGAGATGGTGTTGACGATGATGCACTTGCAAACTTGGTGTGTGCACCAAATCACTGGTGGCCTTTGAGATCTGATGAGCACTCTTGGACACTCCACAACTTGGAATTCCTTCCAACCCATTGCTTGACTGGAAAAGTGCCAACATGGAGTTTGCAGCATCCAACCCCAACCCACTGAGAGATGAAAGAAAGTTACCTGAAGTTGTCCCACTAGCATGTTGCAGCTGAGTGGATTGTTCAAGAGGATGGATGTCTGTAATTCTATTGCTTTCACTCACCTCCATGCCCCCTAGACCTGCAAATTGCATTTGATTGAGCTTTTCAAGTGCAAGATATTGCTCTTGTGGCTGCTACTGTTGGTGTTGGTGGTGCTAGTGGTGCTGGTGGTGCAGATGATGTGTGAAAGAAGAAGCTAAGTTGCTGCAGGTGTTATCAGTTATAAGGCACTCCAAGTTTGTATGGTCAATACTGAGTTCAAAAGCAACAACAGCAGGGGGACAAGGAGTCCCCCATGATAGAAGAGAAAGAGTACGGCCAGAAATTTGAGAGTCATCACATCCTAGGTTATAGTAATCATCTTCTAAACTGCCAAGGGATAAATTTTGACCTAAAGAAAAAGAAGGCTCCGTCATTCTCTTTGATAAGTAAAGGACATATTCTAGATCTGCTGTTGCCACTGCATTACCTTCATTCCTTTGTTCTTAGTTCGCATGCTCTCTTACATCCACAAAACGACTATATGGCTCAGAGATTAAATCCAAATAGACCTTGAAATCACTTTTAGAAATCTCTGTGAGGGCACATCATTGAAGGCAATGAGTCAGTGGTTTCCTCTCTCTGGTTAGATTTAAGCTGCAACCAAGTAAGAACTTTCCAATGGAAGACTAATCCCAATGTTGTAATGAATACCTTAGATCCTTGACAAGAATAGCAGCAAGGTAAGATCAAGATGTGCCAATTCAAGCAACCTCGAAGATACATACACACACGGCACTAGCAAACAAGAGTGTAGGAGAAACCCCCCCTCAAGATTTTGATATGAATATCAACAACAAACTTAACATATATTTTCCACAATGCCCGAAGACATACAAGAACGTATGTGTGCACTCATTGCGCAGCATGGTATTGTTTTGGCAGCTTTGGTGGCCCTTCGGCAACACCTAGAAGTTTAATAGAATGAAAAGTAAACTAACCCTTTAGAAGATTATGTTCCATGTATTAATGTTTTAACAGAATTCAATCAAGACACGTTAGAATCTACACGTGAACATCACAATCGCCTACAGAGATAACAACGTGCCAAACAACGTACAAAATCAACCGGGCCATCGAAAACGCCACAAGAGTGAAGTAATCATCTGTGTCGAGAACAACGAACCATACAACAAGTAATAGCATGTGCATAACCTTCTCTTGGCAATGACGCAATTGTTTGGAGACGAAGATGCATGAGCCCCAGGACAATGGGATTGTGGATTCTGCAACGCAAAATGTGGATCAAAAAATAATTGGCAAAGTCGAGCAACAACAACCCACAGTTTTTTCTGTGTTGTGAGAATGGCAAAGTTATGTTGTCGAGTCTTCTTGCAACATAGCAAGAGCTAAAAGTTCTTTTAACTAACAAAGAGAGGAGTGTTGTCAAATTTCGAGATCAAATTCGCATGTATAATTCGGTGTTGGCATTCATTTCATTTAGTGCCAAAGTTGATGAGTCGGTAACTTGGACCGTACTCCTTTCATATTCAGGGTGAGCTTTATCACAAAATCAAATCCATGTGTTTTGCCGAAGGACAACGTCCACAGTTTGCACAACTGTACATTCATGATACGGAGAACGAACGTTGAAACACCATGCCATTATGCCATCATTTGATCCAATGATGTTGGATCGGTTGTTGACCATGATGTATAATATCAATCCTTATGTCGAAGTGTTCAAATGGCAAGGAATATGATGGCAACAAAAGGTGTTCCCACAGATTTGAAATTGCGTTCATTGCCTCTCCAGCAAAGGATGCCTATCGATACAATATGCCGATGGTCGATGAAGTCACTGCATTGATGGTAGGAGATGGTTCTAAGGCTATAGATAGGCGTGATGTTGTCGTTATTCAATAAGTTGGCCTGTTTTAACGCATTTTCGAGCTACATGTGGGATACATGGCTTTACATTATCCGTTGTTATTTCCTTACGATGAGGATAGATGGCATCCGAATATTCCGCTCAATGGTGTTGTTGTTGATGCAGATTTGGATGAAGACCATGCGGAAGAATCTGAGCATCAAAGAAAACATCGCAATGTGACAATGGCCGAATTTTACAGTTATCGATTTTAACATCAAGACACTAATGGCATTGCGTTGCTTCGGGGTGACTGATTGAAGCATCAATACATTGTGGATGCTTATGCGGCTATCGAACAAAATCACTTGAAGTATCCGTGCTTGAATAAAAAAAACCTTTATGTAGATCTTTATCAAAGCCTTCAGGATGCCATTGCTACAGGTGACAATAGCGCTTCTGCCATCAAACAAAGGATCATTTTGCCATATTTTTTTCATAGTAGGTCCACGTCACATGGTTCCGAATTATCAAGATGCCATGGTAATCTGCAGATGGGCCCGCTACCTGGATGCGTTTGTTACATTCACTTGCAATCCCCAATGGCTTGAGATCAAGAGAGCGTTATTGTTCGGACAACAACCTTAGGATCGACCGGATTTGGTAACCCAAGTGTTCAAAATCAAGTTGAAGGAGTTGATCAATGACATTCACAAGAAGCATATTCTGGGACGCACAATTGCGGGAATCTATGTCATTGAATTTCAAAAGCATGGGCTGCCGCATGCACACATTCTCATCTTTTTTACCAAAGACTACAAGCCACACATGGTCAAGGATGTAAACCGCATGATCAATGTTGAACTTCCGAATCTAGAGACAAACAGGTTGGCCCACAAGATGGTTACTAGATGCATGATGCATGGTCCATGTGGAGCTGCGTTTCCCAATGCCCCATGCATGGATAAAAACAAATGCAAAAAGTAATGTCCACACAAGTTCCAATCCGAGACGGTGATGGATGTAAACGGATATCCTATTTATCGGCGTAAAGATACGGGGCACACACATTTGGTTCATGGCATTGAATTGGATAATCGTTGGGTGGTACCGCACAATGTCTATTTGTTGACCAAATACGATGCGCACATCAACGTTGAGGTCTGGAACAACATTCGTGTAGTCAAGTATCTGTCCAAGTACGTTTATAAAAGACATGATCGTGCAATTGTTGAGATTTCATTCTAGAGCGACAATGCCACCGAAGGGAATGTGGTCGAAGCCGATGAAATTAAAAAATATCTTAACTATCGTTATGTATTTGCATTGGAAGCAGCGTGGCGCATCTTCAAGTTTGATATGCATGAGCAGTTTCTTGCCATTGAGCATCTGTAATACCATTTGCCCAATCAACAAATGGTGTTATTCGACGATGACGATGATGTGTAGGAAGTGGCAGCATGGTCAACCATTTCCAAAACAATGCTGATGGAATGGTTCAAAACAAACTAAGAATCGGAAGCTGCACGAAGCCTTATGTTTGATTAATTCCCTCAGCAACGGGTGTGGAATCGGAAGTTAAAGTGATGGATGATGCGCAAGAGAGACTTTGCCATTGGTCGCATGTATTATGCACATCCAACATTGGGTGAACGTTATTATTTGCAAATGCTGCTGAACTACGTCAAAGGTGAAACATCTTACGAACATTTGTGGATAGTGGATGGCATAAAGCACAACACATTCAAAGATGCATGCATTACAATGGGTTTGCTTGCAGACAACAATGAATGGCATCAAACCTTGGAAGAAGTCGGTCTTTGGGCTTTAGGACGATAGCTGTATGACATGTTTGCCTCCATGTTGATGTTTCGTGAGGTGACGAATCCTAGACAACTATGGGATGCACATTGGGAGTCTTTGAGCGATGACATTGAAGCAATGACATGCCGTGAGCGTGATGATCCAGCTGTTACCCTTTTTGAGGATGCGCTAAAGGATCGTGCATTATATGAAATTGATCTGGTTCTCGTCGTCAACGGACACCGCCTGGAAGATTTTCCAACACTTCCAAAGTCTAATTACATCCCTTCTATTCATGGAAGAAACCGATTGGTCCAAGAAGAGCTAGCTTATGATCAACATTCAATGTCCACAATGTTAATAATGTAGAAGATAGGCTCAATGATGATTAACGCAGTGCATACAAAACTATTTTGAATGCCATGACAAACAAAGAGGGCAAATTGTTCTTTGTGTATAGCAGTGGTGGAACCGGCAAAACATTTGTTTGGACAACGCTTCTGTCCCATCTATGAAGGCAAGGCAAAATCGTGCTTACAGTTGCCTCATTAGAAATTGCATATTTACTGCTTCTGGGTGGTAGAATCGCCCATTCAAGATTCAAAATTCTGATTGATCTACATGATGAGTCGACTTGCAACATCACACAATAGATGAAAATGGGTGAGTTGGTGCGTAAAGTAGATCTAATCATTTGGGATGAAGCATCGATGATGCATCGCCGAGGTTTCGAAGCTGTTGATCGGACCTTGCGTGATTTGATGCAATTGGATGATGCACAGCAACCAAGAAGATCTTTGGTGGGAAAACCGTGGTCCTTGGTGGGGATTTTCAACAGATTCTACCTATTGTTCCCAAGGGAGGACGAGAAGACATTGTTAGTGCTTCGTTACCTTGATCGCATCTTTGGCAGCATGTTACGATTCTTCGTCTTCATATCAACATGCGAGTCATGGTAGCCAATTCTGAAGAGTAGTGAGAGTTTGCCAAATGGGTGTTGAATGTTGGAGACGGTAGTCTTTTTGCCATTGTAGAAGAAGGTGTCGATCCAAATTGGATCAAGATTCCGTCCCATATGAAGTTGCCAGCATAAGATTGCAACTTAAGAGGATTAATCCGAACCATCTATCCAAATCACTAACGCCACTCTGGAGATGCCATGTATCTTATGCAACATAGCATTTTGGCCCCCAAAAATATTGACGTTGATGAAGTCAACAATGCAATTCTAGAATCGCTACATGAAGAATTACACACGTACCTAAGCGCAAATTCTTTGACTTCGACAGAAAAAGGTGCAAGTGCTGCTATAGGAGTTTCAATGAATTCATTGTATCCGGTGGAATTTCTGAACACTTTGCAATTCAACGGTATCACAAACCATAAGTTGGAATTCAAAGTGGGTGTGCCAATCCTTTTGTTGCATAATCTCAATCAATAAATAGGATTGTGCAATGGTACAAGGTTGATTCTCAAGAGATTGGGTCAGCGTGTCATTGAAGTGGAGATCATCACAGGGAACAATGTCGGCAAACGTGTGTTCATACCCCGCATCATCATGTCCCCCTCCGGGACTAATTGGTCATTTGTTTTGTGTTGTCGTCAATTTCCTATTCGAGTGGTAGTTGGGATCATAATCAACAAGAGTCAAGGTCAGACATCGAACAATGTTGGGGTATATTTGCCATCTCTAGTCTATTCCCATGGTCAACTGTATGTTGCTATCTCACGGTCATAAGCAGTTTAAACATCAAGATTTTCAGCGGCCAGGGTCCCGATGGATAAATGCGGAATGTAGTATATAAAGAGGTTTTGGAAATGTAGTTTGTAATTGTAATTTTGTAATACGTACCGTCAAATACACACACACCTGTGCATTAGGCACAGGGTTCAAACTAGTAGTACATTAAAAAACAGTCTTGAATCAAATCTCTTGGGCTTAGATTGCTGAGCACAGGACAGAGGATGACCCTATTCCCACAAACCTATATAATGTATGCATACCTATTGAATATCGTTTGCTATTTTGCCAAGTGAGTTTCTTATTTTGCTATTTTTTCAAGTTGACATTTCTTATTTTGCCAAAAGGCTAAGCTCATGTCCACTTCATCACTTTGTCGAGTACACTTTGCCTGAAGACTAAGTCTCCAGCCCCCATTTAAACCTAGGGCTCAAGACTAATGTTTTTTTTCTGGGCGAATTCTCATGTGGTGACAAAAAGGAATTCAGTGCAAATTTTAATACAAGGCTTTTTGAAAGAATATACACAAAAGTCGCCAGTTTTTGAGGGGAAAAAAGTTACAAGTCGCCAGATTTAGGCAATGAGTTCTTGTAGGTAGGATTCCAAAAGACATTTACTGTCGTGTCTGACCTTTAGCCAAATTTGGCTCATTCCTCTTGTGGATGATTACCAGTCCACCTACTTGACAAAATTGAAAAAAAAAACTCTGGTCGAGATCTCCTGGGCAGATCTACCCTCACCCCCCAAAAAAACCATTTCAGCCGATAATTAGGCAGCCTACACATATTGGGTAGTTTTCTTTTTTGGAGCAGAAGTTTGGGCAACAAAGGAATGAACTTTGGGCATTGAGCAAAATATAAGAATAATTTTGCGCAGTTTAAAGTGCATTCGAGCTGTCTGCAAGATTACGTCCACTTGGCAAGTTGATTATGTAACATTGCTGATGTGGAGTTGACAATTCGGCCATGTCAACTTGACATGGTAGCAAAGTGAACTTGGCAAAGTAATACAGTTGATATTTACTCAGCTTATATTGGCAAAACGGGAAGCATGACAAAATAGCAAAATTAGAAAAATATTCAGGTAATGACCAGCTTGATTTTTTCCTTTGTATTTTCAGGACGCTCCTTCTCCTGACTGAATTTTGCAGTAATTGAAAACTGTACATTCAGAAGTGTGGACGGCCCAGTACAGGAGTTGTTTCCCATTTTATCACTTTTTGTCTTTATTTATAGAACACAGCGGAAAGAAAAATCACGATGGTCTTTATATGGGGGAAGGGTCTTTTATCAGACCTTTCTCTTATACATATCAGTGTGGTTTTTTCAAATTTGTAGTGTAGCAGCAGTGGCAAGCCTCCCTAGACAGATTTCGACTTAATGGCCACAGGTTTGTACATGACCATTATATATGTAGCAGGTAGACAGACGAAGTGAGTAGACGGGCCTGTGGCAACCATCTCCCCCAAAAACTAAAAACTGGATGAAATATAGCGACTCGTTTTTGAGAAAAAAGGGATTTTCACCAGAAATTTGGATCAGTGTTGGCCTTTGGCGACGTTCGCCCAAAAAAGGACGACCGTTCCATCACAGTTTCTTTTCAGGATTTTGTGATGTAGCCAAAGTGATGATCATCCAGAAAATAATTTGGCTACATAATAGATATGCAGGTAAAAAAAAAGAGAATCCTTCTATATTCTTGACTACCTTCTGGAAGTTATCACAAGGCTCTGGAGATAGGAAATTTTTTTAACTCGAAATCTGGTGAATTTGGGTTATTTTGCCCATGCAAAATCCTTTGTATAGGTCAAAATCATATTTTTCAGGTAAAAATTTGATGAAAATTTGCCAGTAAAAGGAACACTGGTTCCATACATACCATTTTGGTGAGGAACCATTATTAAGTGCTCTTTAGAATGAAGGATTGGTTGGTCTAATCAAATGTTGCATTATTGTCCTTCAGTATAGGAGAAGGGTCTGAAAATAGACCCTTCCGGATTTGAGACCCATTCCCTCGGCCTACAGGCCTCCTCGGGCCGGAATCTCAAATCCGGAAGGGTCTATTTTCAGACCCTTCCCCTACGTAAAGACCGGCAGTGATTTTTCGTTCCGCTTCCCTGTCTAGATAAAGACAAAAAAACTGATAAAATGTGAAAAACGATGCAAATATGCAAAAGATACATTACTGTGTTTGAAAACTGTACCTTCCGAAATGCGGAAGGCTCAGTACAGGCTGTCAGGGTCTTTCACATTTCGGAAGGTACAATTTTCAATTACTGCAAGATTCAGGTAAGTAATCGTCCTACAAATACACTAAGAAAACACTACTGGGTCGTTACAGTTGGAAAAACAATTGTTTGCTCCTATGCTTTAGAAGGATTGCATCCCCTTTGAAGGACAATAAGCGTTTAATTTTAGGCCTTGGAGGTGCCCCTGTCATTTTGTTATCCTTAGTAATGCTCTTTAATTTTGCATTGGTTAATGGAAAACTGTCTTTTCTAGAATGTACTAAACATAAAAACCTTCTAATGGGAAAACGAGGTGTAAAATGCACCACCCGGTTTAGTGGTTCTGAAAATCATGCCTGGCGCCTTAAAGGATTCTTCCAGAAGACCTTCACAAAGAAAATTTAGATTGCCTGGAAATTCATTAGGTGGATTTGGGCAGTCCAAGCTGAATTATCTGGGTTTCTCTGGAAAACGAAGATATTAGTTCAAATTGAGTCGTCTAACTGCAACAACACATGCTAGCTTCTGGCTAGGTGCGGAGTTATTGGTGACGGAGGTACGTCGTCCATGTTGTACTCGGCAGCCAAGCTCATGGAGAATTGGACACACGGATGGATATGGCCTTGTGCAGGGAATGGGAAGACTATCACATGAGAAGCTGATATTTTGAACAATATTAATGGGTTGTAAGGGTTGGTGATGGAGGTCGCTTGTGCTGTGAATAGGTGACTGTTTTTTTTTTGGGGGCTTCTCAGTTTTGGCTTTTGTCCTTAGTTTCGGCTTTCATCCCCAGCTTCACTTTTCATCCCTTATTTCACTCTGTGTCATTTTATTTTTTTTCTCTTGTTTGTGAAATCGTCTTTTTTTTCTCAGTCCATTCCCCCATTTTTCTTTTCATCCCTAATTTTTCAGTCCACCTTAAACTTTTTTTTTTCTTTTAGTTTTTAAGGGACCCCTTGTTTTTTCCTTGTCCCTAGTTTTTCTTTTCCTCCCTAGTTTTCTATCCATCCTTTTTGTGTTTTTTGTCCTTGGTTTTTTCTTTCCCCCTAGTTTCCCTTTTCGCTCTTAGTTTTCATTTTCATCCTTTGATTTTTAAAATTGTTTTTAGGTTCGGTTTCCATGGATGCATTTCCCTTGCTAGGGCCTTCCCTTTTCCTCCCCCTTTTGTTCCCCAATCCTCTTTTCCAAGTGTGGTTCTTGTTGTTTTTAAAGTTTTTTTCTTGGTGTTTTATCTCCTCTTCTTCTTTTTGTGTAGTGTTGGCTTTTGTTCCTATGCTGCCTCCCTTGTTTTGTCATGTGGTATTTTGTTAAACTCATGTCCTAGTTGATCCTTTGGCTATTTCTACGAGTTTGAGTTCAACCTTTCTCTAACCTGAAGTCCCCTATTTCACACATGTTTAAGCTTGACTCGGCACCAAAAACACTTTCAAGTCTTTCGAATTTTAGTTTTGGTTGGTGAGGAGGTGCTTTTAAATCCCCTTAAAGCCCTTCCCTTCTTTTGTTAGCTTAAGTTTAGATATTTAATCTAGAGCTCCTTGGGGCATTTCATTTATGGCTCCCCTAAGTATGCTTTAATATTCATGTATTTTGATAACACCAATAATTTTCAAGTGTGAGGTGAAATTGTTTCCATTTTCCCTTGGATTGCCTACTTTGAAATACATTAAATGTTGCTGCATAACACTTGTTTTTTTTTCCAATAGTGGTGTCTTCTCCTCCCTCCTTGAAAAACAATTGCTCAACATAAAGAGACCAAAACACATTTGTGATGTTTTCTTTCAAGCAATTAGGAAAAGCTTTAAACAAAACATTTACTCCACACTCAAACCCTTACTACATCATTACCTTAAGATAGGCCCCCTTTGGAAGGTGCATCCCCTTTGCATTCCATTATGCACCAATTTCATCATCTTGGTTGTAGTTTAGCTTTGGGGCATGCCAAAGAGAATGTTTGAACTACTAAAACCTTTACTCTCATGACCTTAGCCCTTACATCAATTGAGATTGTTCACAAACTATTGTAAGCCTTCCACCTATCAAATTGTTGTCGACAAGCCCAAATCTTTTGATGGAGTTTTAATTAGACCTAGACTTGGACCTCTCTTATGATTATTTCAACTTTGCATTTTAATCCATATGTTCCAATCCTTTAATAGGTGGACCATCTAACATGGTATTTGAGCACCTTTGAAATTCATTTGACCTTGTAAACTTGACCAATGGTTTCTTCAAGTTGTTCTTAGTGTGTTCTTATGTAGTGGTAAAGCATATTCATGGAAGTGTAGCTTAGACATTGGGAGTTATTCAATTTCTAGCCTTGGCCAAACCTTCCAAAGGAATTTGACCCTTTGTAATGAATAAAGTTTTACATTTGTTGGTGAACAATACCTTATGCCTTCAATTTCCTAACATATTTTTCCTTTCATCAATTTGGCGTTACAATTGGATGGGGTTGTGAAATTCTGATGCACAATGTTGAATAACCCTATACTTACTTCTTAAGTGGGTGGTGTTGTAGGTAAACATTGTAGATGCTTTCAATATCATCCCCTATAGGGTCATCATTTAGGAGTTTTGAGTAGTGGGTGGTCAATTGGCCCAACTTTTCCCATTTGTTCAAACTTTTATGTTACATAGCTCCCCTTAATTTTTTAGTCATCATTACCCTTTGGGAAGCTTCACAATTACACATTCGTCCATTAACCCATGGTAAGGTGATCCTTAAAAAAGTTTCCTTTTGCCTTAGTTCATTTTTGAATGAACCTTTTCCCCTCATGTTTGTTATTTTCCATAGCCAATGACATTCACATCATTAGTCTCACATAACTCACCTCAATGGTCCTTCACATGTGCTTCTAAGCACTTTGCATCTTAGTTGGTTTCGGTGGGAATAATAGCGGAGCTTCACATGTGTGTAATTTAATCCCTTTCTAGCCTACCTTTTGTCTTATCCCTTTTGATTGGATTTTTACACCTTTTAAAACGATGACATTAAGGTTTTAAGAATTTT
>Ga0209611_10012615_pt1 | contig 11836 bp, 10 predicted proteins | sample S1TSphgellanicum_3_FD_187693 | JGI IMG/M metagenome (GOLD analysis project Ga0209611, IMG submission 187693) | Host-associated microbial communities from peat moss isolated from Minnesota, USA - S1T2_Fc - Sphagnum magellanicum MG (SPAdes) (version 2) | ecosystem: Host-associated > Plants > Peat...
ATCTACCTACTTATTAACTAACCTGATTGTGGGTTGTTAGTAGGTAGGTTTTTTTAAAAAAGCAACTGAGCTAACCACCATGGTTAGCTAGGGAACTGGAACTCAACAGAAAACTGTTTCCTGACCATTTATCATTCATCCTTCATGGTGCACTGGTGGGTGCTGGTTCACTGTGGCCACCCTTCCTAGTCACCCTTATCCCACCATCAATTTGAATTTGATGCTTTTCACACATATTTATAGCAAAACATTTATGTGTAAGTGAAAGACTAAGGAGTGAGAATAGGGTTGTTCTGGTCACAAGGGGGCCCACATGAGTGGTGAGTGTCTGACCTTGTCTGGGACCTGAATTCCCAGAAAGACCCCTTTTCAAGGTCCTTAGTCCCTTACCCACCATAAAGAAGTGAAATGAGAGAAATTTTCTTTTATACTGGACAGCTGTGATTCATTTGAGTGCTACAGGCTTTACTTATACTTTTGTAGGCTCATGCTCTGTTTCAGTGTATTTTGGAATCTGTTGAAAAGATAATTTTAGCATGGAAAGACAAAAAAATCAAATAGGATTGCAGAGGAGGAGCCTTGTGCAGGAGCCAAAATTTTACTAAGGCTATCATGCCCTCCAATCACACTAGAAAGAAAAATTGTACAGGTCCTTCCTGTACAAACATGAATGAATTTGCTCTTTAGAGTATTGCATTCTCCACCTACATGAGTCAAATGGCAGCTTGTACATTGTACAGGAAAGGCATGAAATAGGCTATGGGTCCTTGTTGCAGGTAGTACAAAAGTTTTGCTTGCTTCTTCTTTTTCCTAACTGCCCATTTGCATGTTCAAGTTATGTCTGGTGGTGCCCAGAGACACTTTCAGTCCATGTTATGCACATTCTGAGCTTGTAACAGACACTAGCCATTGCAAGCCCAAAACATACATAAGATGGGTCCAAAGTATCTCTGGGCATTAGAGTTCTCCGTAAAGTCAGGCAATTAGGGGGGCGAGAACCGCCAGTTTTGGCATAATAGGGCATCAAACACGAAACTGGAAATGAAAATTTTACAACACGAAATAACTGGGACCCAAACTAGTTTTTCCACCAATTTTGGTGGTAAACGAGTTTCATGGTGTCTTTCCTTTTTCCTGAGCGCCTCCACTGCTGCTACGTATACTTCACTGCTCCTACCTGTACAACTACTATAATTACTCTCCAACCTTCTACATTAAATGCTGAGTTTCAGCATTTCATACTGAGAAATAATAAATTTTCATTACTTTGCAGATACCACTGAATGAGAGGATAAGGGCTGAAAGCAAGCCCAAAGAGAGGGTGAAGACCAGTGTTGTGCTTGTAAATGGTTTGGGACTGTAAACTTGTGTAAATATACGTGTAAAAATAAATGTATTTATATATTTTTATGCGATCAAATAAACTGCTCTAAATGTAAATATATATATTTACATGATTTTACATGGCTATCAACCTTTGTTATACTAGCAAAATCACCAAAAAGAAAAATTAAAAAATCAAAAATTGAAAATTATGTGAGTTTTTGGGGTTTGAATCATCAAAAGTGAAAAAGAAAAGAAGTAAGAATCATCAAAGTTTTATATTTGGTTTTCAGTAAGTAGCCCAAAAACACAGAAAGATGACTAAAATACTTGTTCTTTCATATCTGGTTTAATAACCAGATTTTGGCTAAATCTTCTCAGGGATGATCACAACTTTTTCTACATCTTTGTATCATGATGGTCACCACTTTGGCTCCATCACAGAATTCCTAAAAAGAACACTGATGGGTATGCACAAAACTCATGAGTCTCTTTTGTTGTCATGATGATAATGTTGAAGCCGTGAATCTCTCTCATCACCTCCCTCACCACCGTATCCTATCAATCCAAGTATTTGAGGCTTGTGCCCACGGATGAAAAACATCTTATATGCGGCAAATCCATTTGTTAGAATGAGAGCCTTGAATTGTTTTGAGGAGTTAACTTCAACAAATTGGCACTCAAATGTTATACTACCATCATAGGCTTGTTCTTAGGTGCAATAAGTAAGCAAATCTCGCCAACGAGATTGTTCAAATTGGTGCCTTGAATTGTTATGAAGAGTTACCTTAGTGAACTAGTACTTGCATGCCTAGTTCTTACGCGTGCAAATGACAAGGAGCTTTTAACAAGAATTTGTTGAAAGTTTTACACGTCAAAGATTTTACTCCTCAGATTAACAGACAAGGTTATGGCAAGTTACTTGTAATGATTTCTTTTTTCCCACAAATTTTGTGGTATTTTCAACCAAAATATTGGGATTTTTTTTTTTGAAATTTTTTCCCCCTATTGTCAATTCCACTAATATGGCAAAACTTTTGAAAAAATTAGCCAGATTTTGGATATCACAAACTTGATTAGGAAAGAAAAACCCTGATTAGGACCTGTGCTGTTTGTTTTTTCTCGCTCTTTTGAGTGAAGAAAAAGAAAAGGCTGGATCATGGGAGAGAAACCAAGGGAGTAATAATTCAGTACCTGAATGGGTCAGGGTGTTTTATATCTTGACTGCAGCTGGTATGTGGATTTGGATGGATGTGCGAAAAAGCTTCCAAATAACAACTGTGTGTAACTATGATCATAGCAGCCTAATGGAAAGAGACCCTAATAACATACTTGTAGCTTGGCATTGTTGCGTCGAGAGATCAAACTCGTACGTGTTGCCGTGCAGCAGCAGCAGGTCCCCTCTTCTTCTTGAATGAGAGCTTCTTAGTTTTCCCTTTATATTTATGGCGCGTTTTCTTCCTTGTTCTCTTTAACTCTTGTCTCCTCGACTCTTTCCTTCTCCAGGAGCTTGCTTCTTTCTTAAAGAGTATCGACCAGCGTTCTCCTCCAACGGGACATACCTACAGAACTGCCAGGGAGGAGGAGGAGCCGCCTAGTAGACACGGTTGCGTGAGAATGATGAAGGTCAATGGATGTGAAGACACGGAGCTGCAAGTGGAGGGTCATGTGCAGGGGTTGCAGTTGAAGAGATTGGATGATGGGTCGAAGCAGAAACCAGCAGATGCTGCTGGAAGTACAAAAGCTTGGAACATTATTGCATTGCGCGTGGTTGCCATTGTGTTGTCCATAGCTGGATTGGTAGTCATGGATACCGATGAGCAGCTAGGCCGAACTCCCCTTTACATCCCTTATTTGAACTCGGACATGAACATTCCTAAGAAGGCTTATTACAGCCTTTTCACGTCTTTCAAGTGAGCCCTTTTTCTCACCCATCCATCCTTCCTCACGCCACATGAGTCAGATGCACCAGTCACAAACACTCTCTCTACTAATTTTAATTTCCATGAGGAAAGCCTCCCACATTCTCATTCAAGTAAACAGTTTCACAAGTAGCTTGTTGCACAGCTTGAATGCCAAAGAAAGTACACAGTCTTGCTTTTTTCCCAGTAGCTATCTATGATTATGCCCCTTGAGTACAGACCGCAGCTATCCAAATGTCATGATCACCCCTACAGTAAACCCCTGCAGGACCACCCACATATTTGAATCATCATTTGCCCTAAGTAGCAATGAGCTGCAGATTGTTATATAATCATATTCGACACCCCCAGCACTGTTGGTTGCTGAATTTTAGATGTCAGAGATATTCAGGGAAGAAGTATGGCACAGCAGCTAGTCACTACTGTCCAGCTTCCACGATCTGCCGCTTGGGAGTGTTTTACACTCTCAAGTTCATCAACACACAGCTCATGCATTCTTGTCTTGTTTCTCTTGGTTTGGCAGCTAGTACCCTTCAAAGTACTGCTTTCATGAAGTTTTTCTCTAGGATCTCATGGATGTTGTGATCCAGGTACCTAGACATTTAGTTGGGTATGGAGATGGCATAGCACGAGGCACTGCATATCCTGTCTCACGCAGACATCTGCTCAATACTTCTCACCTGGGGCATGTTGTGATGCAGCTCTGTGAAGCTTTGAGGCTTCAAGAGGAACCATAGATAGATGGGTAATGTTGAGACACACAATTCTTTTGTTGCAATAACACAGTGGTGCTAGTGTTTGATTGGCAAATTTGGTGGGGAAGCTAGGTACCTGGTGTGGGCAAATGCAGTTGCAGCTGTGGTGGCACTGGTCCAATTGATCATCGTTGTAGCGATCTCAAGGCAATCCAAAGCTGGAGGGTGGATCACCTTGTTGGTTGACCAGGTCTCTAATTTCATGCTCTTGATGCATGTTGTCTGTCTGGCTTGCTAACTAGTTCTCCGGTGCTTCTAGCATTCACACAGGTTTGGATTCTTGCATGCAAAGATCAACTTTTTGAAGATGATTAGTAGATGACCATGACATCTGCAATCATGGTGGAATGCAGGCTGTAGCTTATGTCCTCTTGGCAGCAGCAGCTGCAAGTACGGAGGTTGCATATGTGGCTAAACATGGCATCAACTACATTGGATGGAATGAGCAATGCAGCAACTATCACAGGTTTTGCATGCGAGTGGGAATCTCACTTGTACTCACATACATGGCAACACTCATGTTTGCAATCTTGACCTTGATGTCTGCACACCGACTGTTCAGTCTACAATCTACTAAAGGGTAAAAAAAAAAACCTTTAGAGCAGCTTGTATCTCAAAGGGGCCACCAGTTTTCTGCTTGCTGGATTGCTAGGACTGATAGATTAAATAACTGAGAAGTCCCTCTGCATGATGCACATAATTGTTCATATGCGGCATTATTCTTCTATGGCAAATATAGCTTGGTGATTGCTTCAGTTGCAACTCAAGAAATCAAATGAAAATTGTTTGATTGGTCAGGGGACCTCTTTCTTTGCAATAAATCAGTAGAGACAGTCAATTCTATTTCCAATTGAGACCACAATTCTTGCCCTTTTCTGCAAGATAAGGGCTCACTGTGCTTGGTTGATTGTCCAATGGAGCCAATTTTGGCAGTCAAATTGTATTACTCATATCCTTTGGTGATTGTTCCTTTTGGACAATGGAGCCAATTTCAGCAGTGCAATGTGTAATACCCATATCAAGAACAGTGCAGTGCAACATGAGGTGTGGAAGGAGCACAAGTGTTATGATTGCCCACCATGCTCCATCCGGAATTCCATTCCTATATGATGGCAATGGGGCAATAGTTGCAATCTCATTTTGGGCAAAACATAACAGATAAGAATAGATGGAAGCAGTGCCAACTATGGCATGACAATAGCAACTAAAATGCTGCTGTATTAATTTGAACTATAGCTTGTAAAGAACACAAGATCTGCTAGCATCTTGTTTGCTAGCAGGTTGAAACAAATCAAAGAAACACTGGATGTAGACAAATAATACCTGACCTGAAACTCAGAGCACATGAGAAGCCCGCCCCTTGGCTTCCTGGTTACATTGCAGGAAGACCATTTGTGTCAAGCCTATGACCTACCTGCTTATATACAAAGAAGCATTTTTTTGGTCAGGGATGGGTTTCAACCCAGTCATGACCCTAATAGAAATGGAAGAACATCCCAGAAGGAAAATGTTCCCCTCAGAATCAAAGACCAGTGTCACATACTAAGCAAGCTGCTTACAAGATGATTTCCTTCCTGTGCTATCTAAGAACCACATCCTATCAATTCCCACAAACTGCTATTCTTGTTCTCCAAGAATCACTTCCCTATTGGATTCTAAACACTGCTATTCTTGTGTTCCTACCAGTTCCCTTCTCCATGAAACATAGAGTGCAAATCCTGTTTGCAGTTACAATCTAATTGCTGAGCAATGGATTTTCTTCCTCACATCAGCAGCCCTGATTCTTATTGCAAATCTTGATCAGCATTGGCTCTGTAAGATCAAGGAAACCACATTTCAAAGACCATCTGACCAATTTCATCATACCAGTCTCATAATGTCCTTTTGACCAATGGACTCAGCAATATGATTACTTTGTGGTATTCTTGTCAGATCCATTGTCAGCCCATTTCCCATATTTCTGCTTCATCTGTTCAGCCAGTTGAGCAGCTTTTGACTCTCCTTTCATGGATGCCCGTTTATCAGCTGCAGCTTGTGTCCGTGCCATGTCTCTGTTCATCTCAATGTCTTCATAGTGATCATTAAGGTCACAGCAGTTCACACAGATCCCAAGAACAAGTACCACCACCTACACAGACAAAATAATCCACATAAGCATCCACATCACTCTTTGATGAAGGCACACATGAGCTGGATTTAGACAGAAAGTCCCAACTGAACCTCCCAGTATACACATCTCCTAGGTAAATGACTTTCAAGCCTCTGAAATGATGGTCTGAAAAAATTTCTGCATCACAATAACAACAGAAATGTTGATGTGTGGTAAAGTTTCTGACCTGTGCACAAAATGTGACAAAGAGGATAGCAGCGTCAACCCTGAGAATCTTGAGGGCAGTATTCTGAGCAATCTTGGGACTCAGGTGATTAAGGACCTGGTGAGCCTTGAAGAAGATTGACAAAGCTGCAGCGATGAGACCCACAACAGAAAAGGCAAGAAGAACAAGTTGCAATGTGAAACAACCTCGCCGGGTACTTGAGCAGAGTCCAACCAAGCCTGAAGCAATTGTAAAGATTGCCACAATGATCAAGAGCCATCCTGTCCGACTGGGCTTATGCTCAATTACAAACTCTATGACAAGGGAGGCAACACCCCCCAGAGTCACAATGAGGTTCAGTATCAACAGTAAGCTGGTTGAAAACACAGCTATATGTCCCGTGAATGTTCGTCCTGCCATGATTGGTTGCCTTTCAATTGCTTAACCTGCAAAGAGTCAGCAGTGCACATATGTGAGATCCCTGCAAGAAATCTCTCTCATGGAATGGACAATGAAAGTAGGCATCTTCCATGGTACTGAATGACACAGAGACAGCCGTCAAAGTCATAGCTGCGCCACTCTCTTAGCTCTTGAAATATAGGATTCAAAGAGGAAGAAATGAGACCTAGCTTGAAGTTTGGTAGTTTGAGCAGAATTAGTTTGTTCAAAGACAAAGGGAGGACTAAGGCCAGGACATACTGTACAAATCAGAATGTGGCATTATGTCCTAGACATAAGCTTACAACTTGTGAAATGGCTACAATGAAGATGTACATGTCAGCCATGCTACTAGCTATGTAAATGGAATAATAAAAGTGAAGCAGTCATAATCACATCATAGACTTTCTACAAAGTCTGTTCACATGGCTTTAGTGTAAACCTTAGCCTACCAGACATGACTCCCAGCTTTAACCTTCAAGGGTTGGCTGCTCTATGTTTAGAGAAACCCTTGGAGATCTTCAAGGATTTTGCTTCTGCTGGGGTTCTCTAACATGTAGTCTTCCTCCGGCACAATCTACATTCCGTTCTTTCTATTGGCCTTACTACAACAGGTTCCCTTGATTTTCTTCCTCTAATAAGTCAATAATTCCTCTGTCGTTCTAGACAGACGTTCAGTGCTTCCTCTCAAGAACTCGGTTCAGTTTTCTCCTTCTTCATCGTCTATCACCCGGCACACAAACGTACCATCCTCCTGACTTTGTACTTGACTCCATTCCTGATCTCTTTACTCATTTCTTTCTCTATTTAAATTATTTGCTTATGTTAAGCAACCTCTTGAGTACCTCCTAAACCAGCAGACGCAGAAAACAATGGAACCTTCTAACTCGTCTCAAACATGAAGCTCACTAGGCATGAATAGTTCCACTCCAAAAGAAAACAAAAGACAAAAAAGCTCTAACCAGAGAGAAGCGCATGTCCTTGACATCCAGATACAACGAGAACATTAGTCTAGTTCCAAATCGATGCAAGGACCTTACCTCCGGCGAAAATGCAGCGGCAAGGCAATCAAGATCCTCCAACCTCAAATACACGAGAGCGAAAAAAATGACAACAGAAACACCAGATTCTCTTACAAAAGAGAGCACACAACAAAACCCGCCGGATTCCTCGTCACATAACACAACAAAAGGGAAAGCGAGAAAGAGAACTAGAGTCCTTGGAGGCGGAGGAAGCAAAAGCAAAGCAAATGAGCAAGATATTCCCAAAAGAATTGCACTAGCAAAGAATCAAAAGAGAGAGAGAACGAAGCGAGAACGAGAATGGCTTAAGAAAAAAATGTACATAAGAAAGGAAGAAACGCGTCGGCACGCAACGATGCTCGGAAGAAGCTGCTGCTTCTCTCTCCCTTCCTTCCTCCCTGTCTCCCCTTCTCGTCTTCTTCCTCGTTAGCTCCACTTGCTTCTTGTGTACACCGAGCTACTCGAGATCCAAAAAACACGGCGGCGTACAAAACGAAGAAAGAGACAAAAGAACGCTCAACTCCTCCCAACACCTCCTCACTCTGAACTTTCCGCCCAAAACAAAGAACTTTAAATAAAGATTATTGTCTATTTTCGGCGATTCTAATTGAGTGACCCCGTGACACTCCCAGTGACTCCCAGGCAGTGCAACTTTTAATGTTATTTTTGGCGAAATCTCGCAAATTTCGAGATTAGAACCTGAAAAATATGATTTTTAGAACCTATACAAAGGATTTTTCATCAACAAAATGGCCCAAATTCGACAGATTTCAAAGGAAAAAAAAAATTCCAAATCGCCACATTTTTATTACAACTTTCAGTAGGTAGCCAAGAATATCGAAGAATTTTCGTTTTTTTTTTTTTTTTTCCCCTCCCAATTTTGTGATTTTGCTCGAGTGGCCAACCATATTGAAAACATGAACATAGAAAATTCTTTAGCGCGGCCTTTCATGTTCTAGGCAGTTGCGCCATATTTTTGCGAATATTTTAATAATTTTCCTGCCCATTATTTGAAAAGGCACGGAATTTGCAGCAGAATAATCCTTTGAAAGAATATTCTTCACAAAATGGCGAAAATTCGCCCCCACAAAATCGCTGGCTCCCAGTCCGGGGTTTTTTTTTGCCCCTCCCCCCCCCATTTTGTAATATCCAAAATTAGGCAATTTTTTTCCAGAAAACCAGCAAAATTACTCGAATTTACACTAAAGAAACACAATTGTTTTAAATTCCCTTTTATTTCTGCAAAAATTTGCAAAGCTATTTATTCCAGAAAATAAATAGGAATATTCCGTCATTTAAACTCCCTGACTTTTTAGGAAAAACCCCTAAATTTCGATTTTTTTTTTTTTAATTGCCAGACTATACATGAAACGTTCCATCCAGGTTCCAGCAGGTAGCCAAAAATATAGAAGGATGGTTAAAGGTTTTAAGAAATACTCGTAGCCAGACTTTTGTGGCTAAATCATGTTAGGGATGATGGCCACTTCAGCCACAAAAAGAAACGATAAATAAATAAATTTCACAAAATTGACTGAAAATCGCAGTTATTTGCAATTCATCAATGGTCAAAAAAAATTTAAACAAATTCAAAGAATCAAACCAGGGAGGGAAAAATAAATAAAAATCAACAATAAATTAATTATTAAATTGCTTATATACTTTGGTCTTTACTCTTTACTACGCCTTTAGTCTTTACTCCACTGCTGTTCACCAATTCTATTTTAGCCGTAATTTAACTTAAATTCTTTTATTTTGGGGCGCGAGTCAAGCTGCAGTTTTTTTTTTCTCCCTTTTTTTTTGAATTTTCCATTTCCCAAAAGTGGCAAGTTTTTGCTGCAAACACATTTTACACTGAAATCAACCGGATTTCTTTTTGGGTCATATTTTGTGCTTTCTTGGACAAAATTAAACTGGAAAATTTTGGAGAAAACATCCATTGTTTTATTTTCTCTATTAGTGTAAATTAGACTGATTTTCCTAATTTTTTGGAATTTTAAAAATATTTCTGTATATCACAAAATTATTATTTTTTAAACCATTGACTGAAAAACACGTTTTCCCAAGTTGTTCTCAAAACCATTTCACAAAATAGCAAATTTTCCAAATAGCAAATAATAATAATAATAATAATAATAAAATCAATACAAAGTCAGATTAATTTATTTTTCTTAAATTTTTAAATCAGAAACAGGATTTTTTCTAAGTTGCTCTTTAAAAAACTTTTAGAAAAATAGCAAAAAATATATTTAAAAAATCGCTGCGTGAGCAGTGAAATAGGTAAAATACCTAAATAAATAAATAAAGAACCAAATCTTTGCAAGTTGCAACGCGGAATATGCCGACCAGAGGGGGAGGGAAAGAGAAAGGAAAACAAAAGGAAAAGAAAATGCAAAAATGGTTGAATGACTGGGCGTGTCGCTCTGTAGCTCATCCAATCACAGCTGTTAAAGAAACCCAAATCATTGAGGGTATCTTTTAGTGTTCTCGAATCGCATGGCAACAACACTCCCTCTCCCATGGATACCTTGGGAAGGGGGCCGCTCAATAAATAAAATAACCATAGGGTAAACCATAGGGTAGTCACTGTGGGTTGTCAGCGTAACCATAGGGTAGTCACGGTGGGGTAGTTACTGTGGGTTGTCATAGTAACCATATAGACTAGTCGTTGTGGGTTGCCTTGGTAACCCATAGTAAAGTAACCATAGGGTAGCCACGGTGGGTTGTCATAGTAACCAGAGGATAGTAACCATAGGGAAGTCACTTTGGGTTGTCATAGTAACCACAGGGTAGGGACTGTGGGTTGTCATAGTAACCATAGGGTAGGGACTGTGGGTTGTCATAGTAACCATAGGGTAGGGACTGTGGGTTGTCATTTTGTTATTTTCTTCGTGCTTGCTCGCTGCTTCACTGAGACAAGAGTTTCTTAACGCGTGGTGAGGTGCTACACACCCCCCCCCCCCCCCCCCCCCCCCCCCCCCCCCCCCCCCCCCCCCCCCCCCCCCCCCCCCCCCGGCCTCCTTCCCCCCTCCCCCCAACAACACCCACCTGCTATTGACACATGTGCACCAGGGTTGAGAGTGTCAACTTTCAACTAGTATTGGGGCCGTTCTTTACTTTTTTTTATGAAAAACATACGTCCGGGTCAGTCCCTCGGCTTTTGAAAAATGAAACTAGAGTGGCTTCGGTTTCGGTTCCACACATGCATGAACTGGATTCTTGAAGGAAAAAAAAGAAACGGTTGAAGAGTTGATTTTGGGTTTTCATTCGGAAAATTTGATCCACTTTGGGTCGATTCTTATCATTAACTGAATCTGAAACTGATGACTATTCTGACCAGCCAAAGCTAGTACACACCCAACATTGGTTCCAACCTTCAACCATGTCGATCCCTCTCTGTTCAATGCCCGTACCCACTCAACATTGGTTCCTACTTTCAACCATGTCATCCCTTTCTCTCTCTCCAAAGCCAGTACCCACCCAACATTGGTTCCAACTTTCAACCATACCAATCGCTCTCTCTCTCTCTCCAAGCAAGTACCCACCCAACATGGGTTCCAACTTTCAACCATGTCAGCTTTCTGCAAGGAAACACCATCCTCTCAAGTAGTACATAAATAGTCCATTTGTCAACTTGGTGCATTTAAGGGAAGGAGGTGCAGCTGCTGTCAGTACATTACCCGGCATGACAACCACTGAGGTCCTCAACTCTACAAGCTTGATATATATTCAAGTCTATTGAGAAGCAACAAGAACAACAAATTTGAGGAAAAAATGGGGGTATATATATTATAGTCCAATACTCAAGAATGGCCAAGAATAAGGCCCCTCCCCAAGGCAGGATTCCTTGAAAAGAATCACTAAAACTATATAATGTTGTGTTAATATTATAGGTCCTACTTATCTTAAACCCTAAAATATTTCCTTCTCCCACTATGCATAAGTCCTTTGCAGGTTAAAAAGGATTATGCTCCATAGGTTATGAAAATGTCATGCATGTGGGGAAAGGAAAAAAGGGGTGTGCTCTTCTTTTTGGGGTATATATCAAATTAGAAAAAATAGGT
>Ga0209611_10012616_pt1 | contig 11835 bp, 8 predicted proteins | sample S1TSphgellanicum_3_FD_187693 | JGI IMG/M metagenome (GOLD analysis project Ga0209611, IMG submission 187693) | Host-associated microbial communities from peat moss isolated from Minnesota, USA - S1T2_Fc - Sphagnum magellanicum MG (SPAdes) (version 2) | ecosystem: Host-associated > Plants > Peat...
CCTTCTAATGTCATTTGCATGCAAATTGTGAGATTTAATATTAATGAGAGGTCTAAAACAAGCATCACTTGTCAACGTAATCTTTCTCTCTATAATAAAGGTTAAATCATGTTAAAAAATAATATTAACACATCACTTGAAAAGTTGAATGCAAAAAAAAAGGATAAATGACCTTTCGATCATCTATCATGAAAAAAATAAGCACACTCCTTAATGAAATGATCCATATTTCACCCAGGTATGCCATGCACTTTTATGGCCATTAAAATAAAGTGATGTTTTTCATGACGCCCTTTATACTTGTAGATTTTAATAGTGACACTAAATTTCATAGTTATACTTGCTAATCAATTAATGACATTTGAAACTATTGTTTTTTGTGTCAAGTTAATAATCATCACATTAGCAATGAAAACCTAATCCTCTTAGGTCATGTAAAGATGAGCTCATAATGAAACTTTTGACATAAAAATGTACCACTACTCTCTCCATACAGCATGTTGTTAAAAAACTTTTATGTCCTAAGAGAGAAGACAATTCCTATTTAATTTCATTGTGACTAACATAACACACTTGGTAACATCTTTGATGAACGGTTGTTGTGCCATTTTTTTCTTCAGGTTCAAAAGCATAGTAGGCTAGATAATGTTGGTAATCAGAAAACCTTCCACATTTTGTAGGAGTGTAAATAGAGGTACCTTGTATGCCCCAATCAGGCTCCAGCAGGGAATGGGCATTTTCAAAAGTGAAATGCGTGCAAATGCAAGCTCTTCACATTTGACAATGCTTGTGTTTTTTTTCTTTCTGTGATACCCAGTGGGTATCACAATTTTTAAAAAAGAAAACAATTAAAGGTGAGTTGAGTTTTATGTCGGCTAGCACCCCAGCAATAAACCATTACCCTATAGCTTAGCCTACCATGTGTCATTCGGATGACAATTCATAATTTTCCAGACAGGAAGATTATATTCCATGATGTTTCAAACGATAAATTATGTTGTATAATCTTCCAAACTAGAGGATGACATATTACAAAAAATGTTCTCATATTTTGTTTTCACATTCTTCACATGTTCTCATGTTCCAACAACATTCTCATGATGTTCATATGACATGCCCACGTTGTTCCCTTATCATTCCCATTTAGTCCCAAGTGATTCCCATAGTCATTTCATGGTGCCTCATAATCATTCTCTAAGGTGTTAGCTTAATGGAATAGGCTCACGACTCCACATTACGGAATACCCTCCTGACTGCCCATCATGCTGGATGCATCACCCGTTTCTCCCTACCATGAAAACCTGCCCCAGTTCTTGTATTCTGATAACCATTGTAAGGAGGAAGAACTCAGCAACGATCTTCCAAGATCTTACAAAATGAGAGAACTCTTCCACCGTGGAAGGCAACATCCTATGAAAATTAGGGCAGGTTTTTACACTGCAGAAGGGTACGGCAGTTGGCTTTTCCTTGTTTTTTGGTGCACCCATCAGTCCGGTTACCATTCTTGTGCATTCGCACCTCGAAACAAGGAAGGACCTCAGGCTGTAGCCTTCTCCTATGTAACACATAATGGGCAGCTGCTTAGTGGTTCATTGTTCATTCCACAGTACAATGTGAATCATCATGTCCAGCTGCAGTAGTTGCCCGCCACGATGATTGATAGTTGAACTTAATACTACAACAATGAATTAAATTAAAGCTATCAAAGCCTTGTACGGGCCTCGTGTTTTTGCTGCACAAATTCGTAATGGACATGTAACCGTCACTCACATTCTTCAATGATCACCAAATTCTAAAACCTAATCTTTACTCCTTTTCTGTACCTTTTGATATGGGCAATAAAAGCTTCTGTCATTTACTGCAGCACAACAAATTAATAAGCACCAATAAAACTAACTGGGTGTGTGTAAGTAAAAACACACCCCAACACCCACCATCCCACACTTCTCTATAACCCCTTATTACTTCACTTACACTTTGGTTCCGGAGTTGTCATAAGAAGAGTCAATACACAGAAAAATTCTGACTACATTCTTGCATGTGAGAAGCCAAGCTCCCCCCTCCCCCAAGCAATGAGACATTGAACCTCAACTGACAAAAGTACAATTGTGAAGTGAGAGTTAGGACACCCCTAATTAACACTCTTAATGGAAGGAATGCTCTTAATTAATTAGCACACAAAATTGGGTGATATGAGAGTAGGGTTAACTCTAAAGGAACTGGGAAGGACACAAATGGGTGATATGAGAGTAGGGTTAACTCTTAAGGAACTGGGAAGGACACAAATGGGTGATATGAGAGTATGGTTAACTCTTAAGGAACTAGGAAGGACACAAATGGGGATTTCTTCTGTTACTTATTTTGGCCATACTGCACCAGCACCCAACAGCACACCATTTAAGATGGATGGTATATGGATGGACAGGAAAACATTTTCTCATTCTATTCCTGTCCCATAGCTAGCCATGTTGGTTAGCAATGTACTAACCACCCACATGTATTTATCAGTGTCGGCCGGGTATCACAAATACCTTGGGCATCTCGGTCTGACCTCCTCAGGGTATCATCCTGAGTGGTAACCTGACTGAAAACCAAACTACCAGTTCTCACTTCTGTTGAGAACCAGATATGAGAACCAGTTTTTAATAATAATAATAATAATAATAATCTGAAAATCGGGTAATGTTTGACCCCTTACCCGGGTCAGGGTCTTCGGGTTTAGCTGCCATGAAATATTAGGGTTAGGTTGGAAGCACAACATTCTAACAATTATGTTTTCTTTGTTCATCTTCTTGCACTTTTTGCACTTTGAGTTTTGCATTTTTGCACATCGATTTACATGTTTTCATTTGCATTTATGTTGTGGATTTTTACATTTAGTTAGAGTTTTGTTTTTCTTTGTGTTTCGTTGTCTTTGTTTTGTTTTCGTGCCTTGCCATGTGCTCTACCTTCACACCTTGTTGTTGTGTCGTTGCGCCTTGCTACTTTGCCTTGTTACTTGTTGTCACACCTTGTTGCTTGTTGTCACATCTTGTTGTTCACCACGCCTTGTTATTCATCGTTGTGCCTTGTCATTCACCTTTTCACCTTGATGCTCGTTGTCACACCTAACTACTTGTTTTTGCGCCTTGTTATTCGCCCTTTTTTTTTTTCAAGTACCTCTCCCCCATTGTTGCTCGCCTTTGCTCCTTGTTGTTATGCCTTTTTATGTCAGTTAGTATTCCTTCCCCACTCTCTTGTGCAAGTGGGCGAGCTTGGAACAATAGCAACAAGCTTCATTCAACAAGCTAAGGTAAATTTGTTTTCCAAATTTTTTGAATTTTTTTTTCCTTTGTATTTTGTTGTATTTGTTTTGTTTGTTTCATTTTTGTTTGCCATTTTGTTTTGAATTGATTTTTTTTTAGTTTAATTTATGTAGTTTTAATATGTTAAATTTTTTTTTTTGCTTGTTTATGCACAAGATTAAAACTTAGACCTTTGATAGATAATTACCCTTAGACCTAAACCTTTTTTCCATCATGAGATGAAAGAAAAAAATGGGTGATTTTTTGATAATTTTTCTACACCTTAAACCCCATTGTTTATAAATATATATTTTAAAACCTTTAAACCCATTTGCTTATAAAAAGTGTTTTTTTTTTCCCCTTTGATTGGGATTTTGTTAAAACTTGTAAGTAAAGTGTGTCTATTGAAAAACAATTGTATTTTGCATTATCTTTGAACATAATCTTGTGAAAACTACTAATTAAACAATTTTCTACAAATGAAAATATGATAAGTGGTAACATTGAAACAATTGAAATTTGTATGAGTGATGTAGTTTTGGGAGACATATTTGAGGAAAACCCCAAGTGTCCAAACATAAGCAAATATTAATCTAGAAAAACGGTGAAAATATAATGAAAGGAAAATTGAAAAAATTTCATGTTAAAAAAAAAAACTACAAGCCACAAGGAATAACCTCTTTATGTTGGAGATTTTATTGTGTGAATGATAATGAAGTTGATTTGGAAAACACACAAATAATGTGTTGCATACTTTGTTATCAAAATCTAATAATTGGAATAAATCCAAGAATTCAAGCGAGAAAGGATTGATTTTTTATTACAAAACCAATGAAATAATTTCTCTTAAAAAACATGTGGATGCATATCATTTTTTTATTGCACAAAGGTTTTTGAAGAAAGAGTAAATCCATTTTGAGGGTCAATTTCAAAATTCTTTTTGTTAAGGATTCTTTTAGAAAAGAAGATGTGCCATAAAAAATAAATTAGAGGACCTTGGTTTGTTAGTTATCAAAAGCAATTTACCTATCCAATTTGTGGAGAGTATTTGGCTCAAACATTCAGTTTTGTGTCTTGTCCAAAATTAAATTTCCCTTCCAAAAGGTAGTTTTCACAAAACATACTACCAAGGTTAGTCGAGAAGACAAATCAATTATATGTTGTTCCTACCTTGGCAAAATGTTATTCTACAATAATTAGCTTTGACCTTTAGATGTCTAAAGGAGCTTACAATGTGTTTGCATTGGTGATTAATTTTTTGAACAATGATTAGTAGCCAAAATTTGACTATTAATTTATTTGAGGCGATAAAAATATTAAGGCAAGCCTTGGCCAAAAGTTTGAAAAAAATGTTGGACAAATATGGTTTAAGAAAAAAAATTATTGGTTATGTCAAAGATGAAGGATCTAATTTCAATTCCATGACTATTGTGTTGAAGTCTATTGTAAGTTGTGAATCTTTCGAATTAGAAAAGACCTTTCAAAGCACTTGTTTTGGACATGCTTTTTCAAAAGCATGTTATTGTAACATTGCAAAGGAAAAAGTCTATGAAAATCTAAAATATGTTTCCATCAAGTTTGCCTTCATAGATTTGTAGAAGTACATCACTTGGCCTAAGAAGTTTAGAAAAGTAGAAGGGAATGGAATAAGGCTTGAATTGGAATTAAAATTCAAACCAAAAAATTAAACACTCCAATCAAAATAAGTTAGTTTATTCATTATTGTTTCAACTTTTTACAGTTTTTATTGTTTAAAATTTGATAAGATAATTAATCAAGTTATTATTGATTGTTTTACAAGTTTGATTATAAAATCATGATGTTTCAAAAGGCTTTACAATTTCAATTTACCATTGTGTTTTATTAAAACAAACAGATTGTTGTGAGAGTCACTAGTCAAGTGCTTCCACCTCTAACATGGCAAATTACTTAGATTATTATTGACTATATTTCCCTAGTTGTTTTTACTTATGTTTTTAACCAATTGCATGGACATTGGCTCCTTAGTGATGTTTTACACTTTGTCATTTCCATGAATATGAAACTTAAGGAAGAAAATCGAGTTTTTCTTTCAATTGAAAGCCTCATGGATGATGATTCAGTTGTTAGTGATGAGTTATTTTTGTTGTTTTCTAACATTAATCAATGTGCTCGATTTTTTCCTCTCATTCTTAAAGGTTTATGATAAGAGAAAAACCCATAATATGATTTTTTTAATGCTAAACCTTAGGTATAAGAACCTTTGTATAGTTTCCTCATTTGTTGGAAAGGAACAAGGTGTTGTTCTTGTTGAGGAATATGATAATAAATCCTTATATCCTATGTTGGTCAAATGTCATGAACATTTGCATCCTTTGGTGAGGTCAAATTTTTTTTTTGTTGACCAAGATATTTTTTATCATGATTACAATTTGGATATATTTGAACTGATTACAAGCATAAATGAACCAGTAAAAGAACATGTTAAGAAGGAACTACTAATTTTAAAGAGATATCAATTGGATGTTAAAGACATCAAATGTCTTCTTCATTGTTGGCAGAAACATGAAGTAATGTTTCTTATAGTTGGATTTTTAGTTCGACATATTTTTAAGATTGTTGAATCCTAAATAAAAAGAAAATATATATGTTATTTGGTTGGAATTTCTATTAACCTTAGGAGATGTCATTTGCAAACAAAAAAATTTTAAAAGTTGATTTTTGTCAACAAAAATCGGCCTAATGATTCTCAAATAGGATGTAAATTCCATTTAATTTTGTAGAATTCTTTGAAAGGGATATAGACTTTAAAAAGGAGTTTGAAAAGTTTGAAGGGGAATTTGAAAACGATGAAGTAGTTGAAATGTAAAAGTTCAATAAATAAATTGTTGGTTATTTTAGAAATTATTTTTGTAACATTGAGTATAAAATTTTATTTTATAAACCTATTAACCATATTCAAAAAACACTCATACCTTAAAATATGTGAAATTCAAAAACTTAACAAATTTAAAAGAACTTTCCAAAATTGATCCAAAATTTTAAAACTTCAAAAGTCTTTTACCACATATAAATGGGGTATAATGTACATGATTTTTTTTAAAAATTATAATTTATTATATAAGAAAACATTAAAAAAAATTAAAATCAATTATTGGTTATGATTTGAAATTGTTATCATTTTTAAAGATGAAACACGGAATTTACAAAGAATTGACACATTTTCAAAACTTCATATTTATTCAAAAGTAAAAAAATACAAAAAAATAGAATATCATCCACCTAAACAATTATATGCATTTTTCATAACAATTTGCAAAAACAATAATTCAAAAATCCATTTGTATGAAAAATTTGTTTTTGGACAAAAGGACATGTAGTTCATTTTTAAAGTAACACCATTGGTTAACATTTTATTTCATTTGTGCCTGACATGCCACATGGCAATGAGGTTGACGAATAGTCATAACACCTCATGGTTTGTGACACTAATGTCACATCATGATTCATGTCATTGAGTTGATGATTTAATCTCATCTATTAGTTAGTTGAAAATATTGTTGTTCTTTGCGATTAATAATGATTTAATCTTTCATGTGATGATGACATGGCATGTCGTTTAGCAACAAGGTGTCACAAATTTTCATGGCAATCCATGATTTTTTGTGACACAATAAATTTTTGTGTGTTTTGAATTTATGGCAACAATATTTGTCATGGCATGCCATATTCTTTTGTGTGCCATGAAGTTTTTGAAGTCATGAATTCACATGCATGTGTATGTGTACTAAACAATATATTGTTAATCATAATTATGATTACAATATTAATAGTCATTTTGAAAAAGGTGACACATAATTCCTTGACTTTTTAACTACTTGGCACACTTAGGTTAACATATCTATTAAGTTAACCTATGTATGTAGGCTACTTAATAAAAACCTACTTCATAATATAAGTTACCTTATAAGTTACTTAATTATACATAATAAATTTATTACATCTAGTATGTTTAAATATATTTAAAATAGGATACCTTACTAATAAGTTTACTTAGGTAGGTTTGCCTAGGTTCTTAACTTTAGGTTTTTTACCCAATCAACCTAAGTAATGTCATTACAAGATATTTTATGAAGTTTGTAACCACTTCAAGTTTGTGCAATTAGATGCAACTATGATGCAACTAGATACGACATAATTATCTTAGGTTTTTTTTTAGCTTAAAAATGCATACATTAATCTAAAATAAATTGAATAATAATATAGGTTAACAAAGTAGTTCATTTGAAAACCTATAGAGGTCTAAGCTAAGTTAGTAGGTAATAAATAAGTTGACTTAGGTCAACTTAAGGTGGCCAAGGTTAATTCAAAGTTAAAACTTTTGTACTTTATAAATTTTTATTTAATATAATTAGTATAAAAAAAAGTGGTAGTGCCATGGATGAAGACTTGAACCCCAAATTGAAGGTGAAGGGTCCAAATTTTCACTATTGTAACCTATGATACTTAGCCACTTGGCTTAGGTTAGGTAACATAATCTAGGTGTGATGGATGCGAACATTAAACACCATATTCCAATGGATGAAATTCATCCTTAATGTTCATCCATAACTCCTAATTAAATCTTAATTAAATTTCAATTAATTTTTAGTTACATCATAGTTAACCTTTAATTAAATCCGAATTAAGTCTTAGTTAATTATTAATAAGTTTCAATTAACTTCTAGTTCAATCTGAGTTAATTCTTAGTTAATTTTTAATCAAGTCCTAGTTAAATTAAGTCTTAATTAAGTTTTAGTTAACTTTTAGTTAAGTCCTAATTAAATTAAGTTCAATTAAGTCTTAATTAACTCTTAGTTGGCTTTTAATTAAGTTCGAATTAACTTTTAGTTAAATTTCAATTAATTCATAGTAAACTTTTAATTAAGAAGGTTTTTAAGAAGCTTTCCTACTTGATGCACACATAAATAGGTATAAATAGGAGTAGGGCTCTTCATTTCCTTTAGTTTGTTTGACATCAGTCTTATGCACAATCTTGCACCATAACCTTGTCATGTTCATGTTTGCATATGTTAGCATAATAAAGTTTCGTTTTCACATTTATCTTACACATCTCATGTTCTTATTTTTAGTTCTTGTGTTTTTGTTTTTGAATCATGTAATCTTGTCTTGTTCCTTGTTTGAAAATTAAACTTAGACCCTTCCTTTAGCCTTTGTTCTTGCATTTTTTCGTGTCCTTAACACCAACATGCATTTATCATCCATTTTTATGTTTTGTGACTCACCAAAATAATGAGCACAAGACTTAGAAGTTAACACACCACCTTTAGAGGCATGACTATAGGCTATGTCATTTTCCTAGTTGATGTCTTGACTATAATTCAATTGTAGACCCATTAGTTGAAATTTACTTTCAATTGTCTACCCAAAAAAAAAAACAATTCAACAAAAATTGTTCATTAATGAATGTTTTCATGACCCATATGCAAGTATTACATATGATTCCAAAAACCCTATGTGTATTAAGTGGCCATATGTGAGTATTGTAGATTTTTCCTTGCATCATGGGGATTTTACAAAACATTATGTAAATAATGCTTAAAAATTTTGAACTTTAGCAATGTAGATGTGAAATCATAATGCAACAATAGAATAAGGAAGTTGGGTTTGGGATTGGTTCTTTTCTTATAATTTTATCATAATTTACAAGAAGAAACAACACATACATGAAATTAAGAAATTCAACCCAAATGTTCACATTTTATTTCAAAGAACTTTTCATAAAAGTGAAAAACACTACAAGACAAATGATCTTTCACAAAGAGGTTTACTAAATGTACAAGTTAAAATGAAAATTATATTATCATTTTTTTTTTTGTACACCCAAACCATTATTTGCTTCAGTTGAATTGGACTCATTGATTTAGTGTGAAAGCACATTCAAATTCACAATGAAAGTAAACAATGTTAACTAAAGTATATCATTGGAGCCAACATTTATTTGTGGGCTAACTCAAGTTGCATTTGATGAAACAATATGTTGAACTTTAATCACAATTCCTTTTAAGCTTCCTTCCCCAACTTGGTGTAAATGGCACATTTTCCCACAAGCCATGTTACCACAAATCTTACACACTCACGAAAAACCAAAGCAACCTAAAATCTTATAACTATTTTAATAAAAAACCTTTAAAGAATCTAACTTCTTTTTCTTCCTACAATTGAAAATTGAAAAAACTTGAAAAAAAATTTAAATAAAGGGGAAAAAAGAAATATAAAAAAAAGAAAAAAAATCCTTCTTTTAAAATTCAAAAAACAGAATAAAACTTGAAAGTAAAAAAAAAAAATCTTCTTTTGAGTTTTTTCTCCTTTTATTTATTTATTTCTTTCTCCTTCTTCCTTGTTTTCCTTTTTTTTTACTTTTTGTTTTGTTTCATAAACAAAAAGAAACCAAAAAACAAGGAAATGGGCAAAACATACTTGGCATGACTTGCAATTGAATGTTGTAATTAATTGATGGTGTGACAAGTAATGGTGATAGGCATGACGATGTGGCTATAACTGGGCAAGCGCAACAATGGTGGATGATCAATGGCTTGCAACCAAGTTCCATGTAGCACTCTTGTGTTTTTTACAAAAAGGAAGAATTTTTTTAAAAAAAACCAAGCAACAAGCAACGTTGCACAAGTGTTTAAAAAAAAAGAAAATGCAAAAAGAAATCCAATCTTCTTCTTCTTCCTCTTTTTTTTTTTTTCCCTTCTTCTCTTTTGTTATTTTCCTTCCTTTTTCTCTGACTTTTTTTTTTCCCTCCTTTGTTTTTTTGTCCTTCTTCATCTCCTTCTCTGATTTTCTTCTTCCTCCTCTCATGTTTTTTTTTCTTCTTCCTTTCGCAAGCACACAAAAAAATGGGATAAAAAATCAAATCCTAGGAAAAAGAAAAGGGAGTACCTTTCTAGATGATGATAGGAAGTAGAGATGACAACAATTGAAGATGGTAGCCTGCACAACAACCCAAAAAAAAACTTGAGCTTGTTGCTGCCCATGAACAAATGGTAAAAAACCAACAAGCAAGCAAAGAATTAAAGCAAAACAAAAACAAGGAAGAAGAGAAAAATAGAAGAAAGAAGAAAAAAGGAGGAAAAAGAAAGGGAAAAAACAGGAAAAAAATTCAAAGGAGGGGAGTGTTTTTTCTTTTTTTCTTTCTAAATCAACCCAGAACCAATCTTCAGTTGGTTTAGGGTTTAGGGTTTTTCGCAACTGTTGCATCGGTGGGTGCTGGTTCAGTCTGGCTGGCTACTAGGTAGGTTTATGTATTGGACAGGAATACAATAAAAAAGTGTTTGCAGTTCACATATCATCCATTGTGCATGGTGGGTGTTGGTTGGAAGCAATCTGCTAGTGCAACAGAAGGTAAATAATACATTTGGCACATGATTGCAAGAAGTTCATACCATCATGAGGTAAAGGTCCAGTACCTGACAAGGAAGTTGAAGAAGAAGAGATTGGTTTTTTAATATGTTGTGATCTCCTTTCCATCAGTTAAATAACTTAGTGACATGGGGATGAACGTTTTTCAAAGGCTTGAAATCATACCAGCTTTAGCTCAAAGTGTACATAACTTCTGATTGTACCTGGGGACCAATCATAACCTGTTGCATGGACTAGGTTTCCAAGCAATCAATTCCAATGCTGTGATAGAGGACAATCTGTCCTCCATGATCTACCTTTCGTCTAATGGACTCTCTGGTCCCAAACGGACGTAAAATTGTAAACAGTAAACAGATAGCATAGAAAAGATAGCAAGAAAATTGATGTGAGCTCCCTGAAACCAACCCTGTGAAACATTATGAAGGAGCAGTTTAGTTTAGTTTTAGTTTATTGGGCCCTACCCCCATAGGGGCAAGGACTATCGCATTGGATCCAACTTTTGGAAGTTTTACCTTCTCAAAACCAGTTTCATATTAGGTGAACCAGTTTCTTTGGTGAAAGTGTCTAGACTGTTTAGATTGGAACTGATTGATTTGTTTTCGTGTTCAGAGTGTGGATACTGCAGATGCCTGGTTTTCAGTGTTTACACAATCCACGCCCTGTATTTGACATGAGCTCAGTCAGAGCAATAGTGAAGCATAGTGGTGGTGTTGCAGTATTTGTAAATGACTCTTGGTCAGATTGTGTATCCTTATGGAAACAGAGCACAGATGGCACCAGATTGTGGCTACAGTTCCAACGTTCGGGGGCTGCACCGTTGTTTTTGGCTGTAGTATATGCTCCACCCAAAGGATCCCCATATGCTAATGAAGGCTTGTTTGATAACATTGCTGCAGAGGTCGGCATGATTCAGGACCTTGGGGGCAGTATTTTACTCACTGGTGATTTCAATGCAAGGACTAGTGCAGCTGACGACTATGTTGATTGTCGTTACTTTACAGAGCACATACCTGACACACTACCATTAGGGAATGACTTCCCGGAGGTTTTGCCTAAGCGACATAACTCGGACAAGGGGGGGTTGAAAGGTTGGCACAATGAGTTCTTAGACCTTTGTAGCTCCTCGGGATTGTTCATTCTCAAT
>Ga0209611_10012617_pt1 | contig 11835 bp, 6 predicted proteins | sample S1TSphgellanicum_3_FD_187693 | JGI IMG/M metagenome (GOLD analysis project Ga0209611, IMG submission 187693) | Host-associated microbial communities from peat moss isolated from Minnesota, USA - S1T2_Fc - Sphagnum magellanicum MG (SPAdes) (version 2) | ecosystem: Host-associated > Plants > Peat...
TTTTTTTTCCCAATTTTGTGATGTTACCATATTGGCAATCATCCATAAATAGATTTAGTCATGTTTGGCTATAGATTAGCTATGAAAGTAGAAATTTATTAAAATCCTTTTGTATCATAGCTATATGCTTGAACAATGTCTAAAAACATGGTGATTTTTTTTTATATACTAAAAAGCCATTTTTATCAATTTTTGGCAATTTTTTTGAAAAAAAGAATATTTGATATTATGTTATTTTTGTAAAAAAAAATTGACAATTGACAAAAATTCACCCAAAAAAATGCTGATTTTTTTAAAGATCTTCTTCCCCCATAAGAACTCTACAACATTGTGCTAGTGGAGATCCTCCTATCTTTCTATATTCTTGTGTTCCCATGGAGGTTCCCAAACTCACGGGTTCTTCGTAAGTTTGAGAACACCCTTGGGCTCGCTCCCTCAAGTAGCCTTTTCTCAAGAGAAGAACCCACTAGTACAAGAACCTCCCTTACAACATACAACTTATGTTTTTTTTAGGTGGGGTCAATCTCTATTTTGAGAATTAATGAATGTTTTATTCTTTATACCATAGCCTAGGGTTAGTTTTCACATTGACAAAATGATTTTTTTTAGTAAAAATATATATTTTTTTAAAATTTGAAATTATTGATTATTTCCATGATCCATTATTATATGACTAATGAAATTATTCAAAGTGTAGCCTACGATAATTATGATGATTTTCAACATGTTATATTCATTATTTTCACCAAAAAAAAAAAAATCACTACCTTTCAACTAGGTTTTTAGTGCAATTAATGTTTTTGAATTGTCGATTTTTTAATGGAAAAAAATTCATTACATTTTCAAGTATTCATAAACATGTGCTAATTTGTATAGTGAGCAAACTACCCTAATGCCCACGTGAACCACACCCCTATATTTTGTATTCTTATTTTTCATTTTGTATTTAAATTTCTTTAGCAATTTTCCCACACCCCAATATTTTGTATTCTTATTTTCCATTTTTTATTTAAATTTCTTTACCAATTTTTCCCTTCATGCTTTAACCCAATTGTGAAATTTTTGATTCAATAATAACTCATAAACACAAATCTTACAACTATAAAAAGGTCAACACATTAATCATAAATTTAAACCTAACTATTGTTTGTGGCTTTATAAAAAGATGTTGACTATATAATTCACCAAAACCAAATTTGGATGTAAATTAGATATTCAACTAATTAAAAATTGAAAAATCATGTGCTTGAATTAACAACTGCAAAATATGCAAGCAAAACAATTTTCAACTATTTCATTGTGTTGAATGAATAGTAAATCACAATGAACAACAAAAAAAATGATGTTAAAAACAACTTGTAAAAAATAAACAAACAAATTTTTTTGAAAAGACAAAAAAATAAAATGAAATGTTTATAAATTTTTTTAAAAAAAGAAACAAGTGTTATGATGTTGTAATAACATTATGAAGGTCAATGCTACAAACAATGAAGATGCACAATGAATGAAATATTGTAGAGGAAACCCAAAAAAAAGAGAAAGACGGTGACGATGATGTAATGAAAAAAGGTTGATGTTGTAAGAAAAGAAGATCAACATTGTAAAATAAAAATAAAAATGGAGAATATTAACATGAAATAGATTAATGTTTCAAACAACAAAAGAGGTTAACATTGCCAAAAAAAAAAGACAAAACCAAAAAAATAGAAGGTCAACATAGATATTGGAACACACTATGAAAACAACATTGGAACATAGAACAAGAGCATCAACATAAACAAATATTGCAAAGTCAAATTTAGAGCAAAGTGCTCTAATTAGATGATGTTGTAGAAGTAGATGATGAAGCCCCTTGTTTGCAATAAAAATTTGGCAGGTTTTACATCATCCATGATCCAACCCCTCTCAAAGCATTCATTTGTAATGACTATGGAACAATCCCATTTCTTTCAAATAAATATAAATAAATAAATAAATAAATATTAAATCTTTCAACAATAATTGTTGAATATGGGTATGGAGATTATGCAAGGTATAGACATGGTATCATATTTTTTAAACTTATTAAACAAAAATATACAAAATCTAATGTGTTAAGAATTTTGATTTTGGAAACCAAAGTTATATAATAATAATATGTGTGTGAGCTAGTGATGGTGAAGGTTAGGTTACAAATTTCCATTCTCATTTGGCAAAATGGGTTTGTTTCTTACTTCATCATGTGTTGAGAGAAAGATTTCTACACCGTTTGTGAGAAAGATATCTATTCCATTTGTTTGTGGGATTCATTCACAGGTGTACATAAAAGATGGGACATTAGAAATACACCAAAGATGTAGCGGCTTTTTTACTTAGTGGGTATTATTGCTTTATAGGACAAAGGAGTAAGGATTGCAATTGCCGGCTCTGAGCTATGCTTATTTTTTGCAAAGAACTTTGTTTAATTCCAAGTTGCAACATAAGAATGATCACATCGACAAGTGATATTTGTTGTGGCCAAATTTTCTATATTTTTGTATCATATGCCAAAGTTCATATTAAAGAATATATTGGCAATGCTTTGATATGATGATTATACTTTCAATTTAAAGGCCATAAAGTGAGTAAAGTTGAAGGGAGGGAACCCTCATTTTCACACTTCAACAAAAAATTTCTTATGACAAAGAAATGGCTTAAAAACCACTCTTTGGAATAGTCCCGAAGAAGCAATCGTAACCTTCTTCCAATCCATTAGATCCAACACTTGAAAACCCTAAGGATTTTGGAGTAATGCTATTTTCATGAATGTGTTTACGGAACCCATTGTCAAATTCTACTTCTTTTTGATGATTTTGATATCATTTTGTGGTAATTTTGTGCATCTAGAATCATCCATACTAGTGTGGCCTGTGCCATTGGCCCATTACAAAATAGGGAAACTCAACATAGCTAGTTTAATGGGACTTTTAATAATGTTCTTTTTTGGGTATGAACTTGAAGAGTGTATTTAGGGGGCATGCAATGTATGTATCGATTTTTTGAACAGCCAAATATGAAAGGAAATCATGCTTGAATTGAATGGTAAGCCTTCAAGTCCCTCAACTGATTTTTGCTTCCAAAGCCTGGTTTTTGGGGAATTTATTTGAATTTTTAGTAGCAGAAATCATTTAAAAATCAATACCTCCCACATTCTGAATCCAAATCTTATCAAATAAATTCCATAAAATCTTCCTCGTCAAGGTCTTTCCAACAACACCAAAGGCACATTCCAATTCCTCCAAAATTTTCGGCTACAATTTAGTTTAATTTTCAGTGAAGAAATCATTCAATATTCAAGAACTTTTGCATCGCAAGTCCAAACGCCATGGAACCAAGCCCATGCACCCCTCCTTGTTGAGAGCTTTCAAAAGAAAACCAAGAATATCATGATCTCAAACATCCCAGTTTGATGGATCTCATAAGTACAAACGAAACAAAACAAACAAACTACCTTCCTTCATAGATAGATGATTGACTAGCCTCTAGAGTTGTCCCTCAAATTTGCATCTCCAAAGGTACGAAATGTGTTGTTAAGCCTGAGGACTACATTAGGTTGCGAAAGCTATACCTATTCAACTTGATTGGATCATCACCAAAAAAAAAAAAAAAATCCCAACGGAAAAGGGATGAAACAATGAAACCTTTTTTGGGTTCCTTTAAGTTTATTTTATGCTATGAGAAAAGGTTGTCATTGTTTTTAATCAAAATTACTTGATTCGTTAGTTTGATGCACCCAAAAAAAAAAAATTTAAATCTCAATTGGGGATTACTTTCAAGGAAAATGATTTTAAAAGTCTAACAATGGTTACTCTACAACTTGAAATTCTAAACACTCAATTATACCATGGCCAAAGGATTGATTTCATTGGACAAGGTTATAATATATTCGATATATTGAGTCCAACATACATTATTCAATTTGACCCGAATGGTTGTATAATGGCTCAATTTCTTGGGACTCAAACCCAGCTTGGAGTTGGGCAAGTGGTTGTGGGGTTCAATTCATGAATTAGATCGTGCTAGATGTTATCCACAATAGCCAACCTAATTGTAATGGGATTGCCGTAATTGGGGTTTTTAAGTAAATTGGTAATTGAAGAAGAATAAATAGAGTACTTCGTAGTTCAACCTTGGGAGGAGAATGAATGGCCAACCACGGTGCAAAGTTTGCCAATCAAGATATGTGATCATCAAGTATATATATATGTGTGTGAACAAACAAATTTATAGTCTTGAAATTAAGTCTAATTTTTTTTCAATTGTTCATTTGAATAGGTTAAAGTGATTAGTTTGAAACATAAATCTTGATTTTTTGCATCTTATAAAGTAGGATCAAATTTTATTCATTTAGATTGGGAGACTACCACAATTCTCATAAATGGCACTAGGAGGCTTTCATTTTGGCTCCATCTCTCATCTCCCTTTTCAACTTGACCCAACTTTGAACCTTAGGGTTCCCAAATATAAGCTTAAAAATTCTTATTTATTTTTTTAAAAAATCATGGGTATAATATAATTTTTCATTCAAAACATGTATCACTTCCTATCATCAATGAGACAATCTATTTGCCCAAAGACATACTAGGCCATCCCTAGATGAAATCAAAATCATGATCAAGATTGAAAAGTTTCTTCAAATCCAATACAATAGAAAATGCTTACACCAATTTTACAAAAGTTGACCGAATTTTTATTTCCTATGGAAATTCCATGAACTTCTTGATCAAAAGTTTTCATCATAATAATAGAACATCATAGAAAGTGTTTTACACTAAATTTTAAAGTATCAATTACATTCCCATATATGGAACAATTTATTGTTGTGGCTAAAAGTGATGTCAACTAGGAGAAGCAACAACTTATTTTACTTGGCTTTTTCATCACCTACTTGAACCTTTTTCATGTTCCTTGACAAATATACAAGATCCATGTGGGCCTCCTTTTCATGTTGAAAAAGAGATGGTTGGTTGTGTGTTTGCCACATACATGCTAACCCAATGTTCACACAAACTCAAGGCACATAAACTTTTTAAGAGTTTTCATATTACAATACATCACATACACGTATTAATTATACTTAATTAATTGTAACATTTTGATATTGAAAAAAAGTATGTATCTACTAAAGAACTTTAAAATGTATGACACAAAAAGTTTGCCAATTGTGTGACAAGTGAATGATCCACCTTTTTTAATGTGAATGCCTTGTAGAGATGATGGGCTACCAATAAAGCTTAAACAAGCACCTAGGTACCCAAATTTTCTTTTTGGTTGGTGGGACTAGTTCACCATTAGTGCCCATCCTAGATATTTACCTTTAACCACTTGCAAAGTGACAATAAGGCATTTGGGCTATTTGGATTCATGTGGTCAAGGAATAGAATATGATCATTATAAAAAAAACTATTGTTATTTAGTTAATGATCAAGGTCAAAGTAAAAGGGGGGGGGGTCATGTTTTTCTTTTGCTTTTTTTTGTTCCCATTAGTCATGTAATTACAAAGGTTTGGGAGCTTGGGGAACATCAATGGAACAAAATTTGAAAGTACTTCATTGTCAAAAAGCATAACATTTATTTATGGGACCACCAATATATCGACTATATTTAATTTGAACTGTATGGCTAAGATTTGTGCACATTAAACATGAAACTATGGAGTTTTAGAACTTTAAAATCTAGACAAGTTTAGGCTTCTAGTGAATTTTCCTTTTGTTTTTCCTTTGACATAGATTTATTCAGTTAGGTTAATAAGTATGTTACAATATTCATGACTAGCACCCAATGGCCATTACCCTTTTCCATAACAAGAATTTGAAGAAACCCTTAGGGTTAGATGAGTTTTGTCATTTCTTAATAATTTCAATAATGTTAGATAGTAATTTTTTGGGCATCTTTGTTAGGTTCATTTTGAGGAACTAACTTTTGCCTTATTTTAGTTTTAAATTTTTTAATTTATTATTTGGAATTTATTTTGGCAAAAAAGAATTTGCAGTAGGTTGCAACATGTAGATCTAAATTTGGGCACATTTGGAATTATTTACAATTCATGTCGAAAATTTTAAATTGGCAAATGTGAAAAACACAATAATTGTTGTATCATATGTGTTGAAATTCTGACCACATGGTAGGGTAGTTAGAGGGCCTTTGAAGGACACAAAACTAACTCAAGTTTTTTACTAAATGTTTCTTGAAGGTTTACAAGGCTATTTAGGACAACCATGGCCTTTTCATAGTTGTATCACTTTTTATGACAACATGGCCTATTAGGGAAAACACCCCAAATCCAAGTGAAATTTGAAAGCTCAGCATAGTGGTTGAAAATAGTCTTGAGATCAATGAACTTTCAAGATAAAAATGCTATGAAAGATGCATAGAAGCCAACCTTCCAAAAAAAAAAGGAAAAAGGCAAGTACCCATTTTGAAGTTAATTTCAATAAGATTTGAAGACCCTAAACCCTAAATGACCTAATGATCTTCATTCACATTACATTTTATTCATTCATTCAAAATTCCTAATATACAAATTTTATACCTCACGATTTAAGTACCACTCATGTGAAATTGTGAAAATGCCATTATCATGTCTTGATTGTAACTTGTAATTTAGTGTGTGCTAACTCCAATGTCCCTACCTTTTGATATGGATGGGTGTTATAATGTTAGCTAACATTTTGGTGTTTGTTAACATTTTCCCAACAAGCTCCATTAGGGTTTGGTGTAGCAACATTAGCTAACATAGCCTACAAGACTACCATCAAGGGATGTCATCCCTTATTGTCTCTTAAGAACAATAAAATTCTTTGATTGTTTTTTCTTATGCTTTTGTATACAATGGATCACTCAAGGGAAAAAAATTGACATGAATTTTCTTTACAAATGCATTAAATGGTTTCATATGGTCCCTAATACTTGTAATAGGGGTAATGCATGCGGTCAATCTTTCATGAGGATCTATTGGGATCCTTAAAATTTCGTAGTGACCAATTGACTTGAGGAGGCCTTAATTGACTTGAGGAGGCCTTTTCTACTTGGGCAGGTGGGTGCATGGCTAGGAATGGAATCAATTATATTATTATTTGTAACATTGATAAAATTGCATTATGAAATGTTCAGAAAGCCAATAAAGTTTTCATAACGATCGTTATATTATAATGACAAACGTGTACATAACGTTCTTCATATTGAAGCTATTGAAAACATATATTGTGACATCTTCATTGAGCATGTGTTAGCATAAATATGGTTTTATTTATATTTGGTCTCACACCAATAATTAAAGGACAACAATTTTGTTTAAACAAATGCATTCTCTAGAAAGTGAGGATCGATAGTAGTGGGAGAAACATAAGTTTTGCAACCTTCCGTATGATGAGATACATCCCCAAGAGAAATTGCTTTCATACAATCCAAATTGGGAGTCTTTTATTTGGACCAAAGTGCAAACCATTCCAACCCATTTGTTATGATATTTGTCATAACAAGGGACAAGAATATGTGCAAAGCATTCCAAATCGTTTGTTGCTCTTGAAATGATTGGCTTTCAATTAGACTTAGTAGCAATAGTGAACTATAATTTTGCCTACAAGCTTTTGAATAAGATGATCAATCATAAACAACCACCTTATATACATCCCTTTCATTAAGTATAGCGCTTGGCTACTATTGGATTCATCAAACAACAAAACTTCTACATAGATATACAAATATTGTTATACAAACTTCCCTCACATGAAAAGTTTAGAAGCATAGGAGTCAAGCACTATACTTATTAAAGGGATGTGTAAAAGGTTCTACCATGGGAGTCAAGAGCTTGAGAGAATGGAGAAGCTGAAAGAACCCTCGGCCTCCTATGCTTCATGATCCACATACCCATGTTTAGGTTCATGATAACTAGTGTGGCCTGTGCCATTGGCTCGAGTGTGAACTTGTCCTCAACTGATTTTTCCTTCCAAAATCTGGTTTTTGGAATTTATTTGAATTTTCAGTAGCAGAAACCCAGTTAGAAATCATTATCTGCTACCACCCGAATTCAAATCTTACCAAATACATTCCATTAATTCTCGCTCATCAAAATCTTTCCAATAACACCAAATGCACATACCCAATTCCTTCAAAATTTTCAACTACAATTTGATTTAATTTAATTTTCAGTGAAGAAATCATTCAATATTCAAGAACTTTTGCTATGCAAGTCCAAACGCCATGAAACCAAGCCGATGCACCCCTCCTCCTCCTCCTCCAGAGCTTTCGAAAGAGACCAAGAACACGATCTGAAGCATCCCGGTTCAGTGGATCTCATTGGTACAAACAAAACAAAACAAACTACCTTCCTTCCTTCATAGATAGATGTTTGCCTCATGCTTTACAATGGGTTAAAACTCATGGGTTAGGGAAAATCCCATGTATCCAGCCATGGCAAGGCATGTTATTGAAAATCAACTTGGGCTTCACATTGCTACGCACTACCGGTGACATTCAACCTTTTTTTTTCTTATCATGTTCTCATTTTGATTTTCAATATCTGGTTATTATTTATGTTAATTTTAATTTTAATTTTAATTATATTAAACATTATATTCATAATGGGTAAGGTAAATTATTATTAATAAAAAAATGAGATAGTTATTAATAAAGAAATTATTTCTTGGATAGCTCTACCAATCCAGGTAAAAGCTTTGCCTCCCCGGGTATTAAGGTATCAACATTGTAGAGACCCATCAAGACCCTTTTTCTCTCTAGTGTCAACTCGATAAATTTTTTATACCCTTACCCAAGGCCTTCACATATAGACATATGTTTCATTCAGGTAGGTTATCTCTCTAAACTAGTGTCTTTACAATTGGTTGTCATCACTTGTTCTTACTCATGACTTCTAAGCTTTGGACTTTGAACTTTGAGACTTTGCCATAAAAAGAATTTAAATTTTTTTAAATTTTAAATTACTTTTATGAAAAAAAACTTTGGACTTTGATATTATATTATGTGATGAGCCTTATTTTTCATTGGCTCATCAAAATTATGCACAATCCGAAATATTATTGTTTGTGATTCTCTCTTTTCACCTCATTATACAAGTTACAACAATGGAAGTGTGAGCAAAGAATATGAGATGAAAATCCCTCCTTTCCCCCTCACACCTTCATTTATCCCATATCCTTGTTTCGATTAGTGTACTTGTGGGATAGACTATGGTGCTAGCGCGATGTTTATAAGGTTAATAACCTAATCACATGTTATTGAATCCTCAAAATCTAATGACCTACTTAGATGACTCGGTTATCAATCCCAAAACATTAAACATTTTTAAGATAAAAAACTAATAAAGCCAAAAATAAAATTTGCTTTGGAAATTCAAAATAAAAATTTCCTCAAATTCCTGCATCATCTTGATTGTATTTTATTTCTTAAAATTCTCTTTGGAAATCAAAATAAAAATTTCCTCAAACCCTACAATTGAGGTGGAAAAAAAATGCTATGTAATCTTGCACTACTTAGAGCATGCCCTACAGCAGCCCTCTACCAATATTTAGCACATCCAGGGTGCACAATTTAGGCCCACTGTAGCTAAGACCCTAGCTTGCATCTTGATTCTTCGAAACATGAGCTCTCCTTTTTAGCCTTTGTTTTTTGGGTTCAAACTTTGAATCAAGTGAATTTCCCTCCAAAATGGTGCCATGTAGGTTTAGCCTCGATTTGCCAATTTTTGGTCTTGGACTCTCATCTAAAGGCCAGGGGTTCAATTTATGGCTCTCATCCAATAGGATTGCTCTATGCTATTGGACCTCGGCTCTTTAGTTTCTCCTTGATCCTCATCCATGAACCTGAAAACATGGAGTGTGTATACAAAATGAGAGACTATTTAACTCTCACCACCTGAGGCAATCATTGTGGTTGGCCAATGAGAAATAATCATTTCCTGCTACTGGGGGCGCTCTGGTAACATGTATTGTAGTTTTGTTGTTGATAAAGTTCATGCTAGAGTAGAGTAAGAAACTTGATGGAGAAGAACAATTTTGATGACATTGTACTTGGTTTTGATTTTTGATTTTTAATTTCATGTTGTTTTGAATTATGTTTAAAATTCAGTACAGATATGATTATGGTTCAAACATGGATTTTGAAACATTTTGATTTGTTTGATTCTCTATTTTTTTGGTAGTTTGTTGTTATTATAAACTTTGATAGTTTGAATAATGATATGTTTAAGTACAAAATTAAATATTAAAAGTAAATATTAGGACAATAGAAAAAGATTGATATTTACCATTGTGAATGAACTTTAACCTACAAGTCGCAAATGTTAAGATTGAAGTTTACGATTTATTATTCACAACTTTTGTAAGTTGTAGTCTATACATTATGTGCATTTTGTTGATTGTTGAAAAGTTCAAATACATTGCAATTTGTACCACATGCAATGCATTGCGAGACTCGTAAAACAAGATTTATCGACTTTGATTTTTTCTTTTTGTGATTTTGTAAATTAATCAATTGTGATTTTGTAAAACAACAAATGTACAAACAAATAATGCATTGTTCAAGCTTATGTTCAAGGTTATTCAAGCATTTGTCTTCAAGGCTCAAAGTGTGTCATGACTTGTAAGTTTCAGCATGTTCAAGTGCACTATTTGACACAACCTTGTGAGTTTTTGTGATTTTTCATTTTGTGTGATTCTGCAATGTAGAATCAATTCATTCAATAAACTTAGAACTTTTACATGTTGAAATTCTTTACATTCATTGATTGTTTGTTTGTAAATTGCAACATGTAGGTGGTAATTGGGTGGCAAACCACAAATTTAGCTTGATGTCAAATTTAGAACAATGTTTAGTTCCATTGTTCTAAATTTTTTTCCTAATTAACCTTAGTTCTTTTGTTATTCGTTTTGTTTATGTTTGTATAAAAATTGTTTTGTTCATGTTTTTGAGGTCAATTTTGTGCATCATGGCCCCACCAAAGCTTCCATCAAAATTTAGGTACAAAGCATTTTTCAATTCTAGGTTTCATATATCTACCCCAAAACTTTCTACCTTTGAATCACCTCCCTTTTAAACATTGAATGACCTCCGTTCATGTTCTAATCTTTAATGTTGCTTCATATAACAACAATATAATTGTTGCAATTGTCATAGATTTGGAGCAAGACTTTGAATTGATAAAATTTGTTGTGAAAAAATGAAAATACAAACTTGTCTATGAATTCGAGGATGTTTGGGCTACTTAATTTATGTCGACAAAATTTGTTATTGATGAGGATAATTTGGTGAATTTTGTAAGGTGCATACTATGTTTAAAAGCTAAGGGTAACAAAATTATTAATAACCAAACTTTTTTTTGGCCAAAACATTCAAGGAGGAAGAAAATCACTTCTATTATTTTGAGGGTGAAAGTTGGAAAATTTTATGAGAATAACAAATGTGCACACATAATAATGTAAATTATGTTTGTCCAAATCCTTCTTAATCTTGTTTTTCAACTTGTTATTAATCAAGGTTTGGCTTTTGACATGATACAATTTGTTATCATTATGTATTTATTTTTTTTAGCAAACCCATGGCAAATTTTGAGGAGATGACGTTTCTTCTTGAATTGTTAAAATTAAACATTGTTGAAAAAAAAATTGGTGTGATAATGTTAGTTGATGTATGGCTGAAATTCTCCATACTATTGTCGTGCAAGCTATAAAGGTTGGACTTGTTGGGATTGAAACCCAATGGTCAAAAAAGAGTTTAACCTTTTGGGTCCATGTATATCCACTGAGTTCGATTCTTAGACCTAGATTGAGATCCTACCTAAACTTGGCTAGAAACTTAAAA
>Ga0209611_10012618_pt1 | contig 11834 bp, 10 predicted proteins | sample S1TSphgellanicum_3_FD_187693 | JGI IMG/M metagenome (GOLD analysis project Ga0209611, IMG submission 187693) | Host-associated microbial communities from peat moss isolated from Minnesota, USA - S1T2_Fc - Sphagnum magellanicum MG (SPAdes) (version 2) | ecosystem: Host-associated > Plants > Peat...
TAGATCATGGGGCGCGCCGAGCGGCCCAAGGCGGCGAACAAATCGGCACAGGCGGCCTCGAGCAGCTTGTTGGCGCCCAGCCGGTTCATGCGTTGCCGATATCCCGGGATCGCGAGCCGGCCGGATCCCTGAAAGACGCCCTGCCAGTTCTGCACGTCCTTCGGGATGTCGAGCACGACCGGACCGGGCCGCCCGGTCCGCGCGATCTCGAATGCCGTACGCACGGTGGCCTCGAGCTTGTTGGGATCGGTGACCAGAAACACGTGCTTCGCAACCGCCCCCATGATGCTGGGGACCGGTGCCTCCTGGAACGCGTCGGTGCCGATCGCAGTCGTCGGCACCTGGCCGCAGATCACGACGATCGGCACCGAGTCCGCCATGCAATCGCGCACCGGCGTGACCATGTTCGTGGCGCCGGGACCCGACGTCACGAGCGCAACGCCGACGCGCCCGCTCGCGCGCGCAAAGCCCGCCGCCATGAACCCGGCACCCTGTTCGTTGGCCGGCACGATCAGCGGCATCGCGGCCTCGTGCTCGAGATTGTAGCGGAACACCGCGTCGTAGATCGGGAGTATGGCGCCGCCGCTGTAGCCGAAGATGGTGTCGACGGCCTCGTCGGCGAGGACTTGGACGAGCATGTCGGCACCCGTCATCCTGGCGCCGGCCAGCGGGTGGGCAGCCGCCGTCAACATGTCGTACCTTTCTTGCACGCGGCAAGGTTACCAGTTCGCGCCCTGGCGCCCAAGTGGCGCCCTCCCGTATGCTCGTCGGCCATGCGCCACATCATCGCCATTCTGCTGCAAAACGAGGCCGGTGCGCTCACGCGGGTCGCCGGCCTCATTTCGAGCCGCGGCTACAACATCGAGTCCCTGTCGGTTGCACCGACCGACGACCCGACGGTGTCGCGGATCACACTGGTCACCACGGGGTCAGCCGCCGTCATCGCGCAGATCAACGCCCAATTGCTGAAGCTCGTCGACGTCGTGTCGGTCGACGATATGACGAGCGGCGACCACCTCGCGCGGGAACTGTTGCTGCTCAAGCTTCAGCTCGCGCCCGGACAGTCCGAAGCCTTAGGCGCGCTGCTGCGCCGGGTCGGCGGCCGGATCCTGTCCACGAACCCCTCGAGTTTCATCGTGGAATTGACGAGCACCGAGAGCGAGATCGGCGATTTCATCGCGAATGCCGCCGCCTTCGGCGAGATCGTGGAGGTCGTGCGCAGCGGCGTGCTCGGGATTGCCCGGTCGAACCCGCGCCTGCACATCGTGCGCTGACGGGGCCTTGACTGCCGCCGCGGGCCACGGCGGCCGGAATCGCGCGTCAATCGGCGGGTTTGCGCGGACGCAGCCCCCCGCCTCCGTCGAGCGACGCGATGACCGCGCCGGTATCGTAATCGGCAGCGTAGGTCCGCCAGGCGCGCAGCATCGTGCGATTGGCCCGCGCAGCGATCCGATCCGTGTCGAGGCGCCACGCCCTGCCGAGCACATAGGCGCGCAGCGACTCGCCGCTCGCGGCCCCGAAATGCCCGCAACCGCGCAGATGCGCCCATGCCGCCACGCGTCCCATCCCTGCGACCGCACCGCTGATCCGTTTCGCCTTCCCGCGCCAGTGCGAGAAATCCAGACGATCGATGCTGGGCTGCAGCTCCTTGAGCACGAACGGCGCGCCGTCGAATTGCACGGGCCGGAGCAGTGCCGGTGATATCGCCTGCATGATGCGCTGTAGGGTCACGACCCGCACCGCGTCCCCGCGCCACTGCTGCGCCTGCGGCTCGGCAAGCCAGCCGATGACCGCGGAGGGCGCTGCGAACTTCAGGTCGAGCGCGAAATTGGCATCGGGCGACCCCCGCCCGCGCACGAGCAGCAGGTAGCGCTCGAGACCGAGACTGCCGGTTCCCGCGATCCGGCGACCGGCATCCAGCAGTTCGAAGAATCGGCGATCGCCTGCGGCGGCGCCGATCTCGCCGAGCAGCCGCTTCAGGCGCCGCATGACGTCCGCGGACGGCAGCGGCAGCACGCGGCGGCCGTCGATGCGCAGGCGCCGTGCGCCGTCCTTGGTCTTGCTGAAACGGTCGAGCAGTTGCGCGCGGCTGCGCCGGATGGCATTGCGCAGCAGCGTACGGAACACGCCTTCGGCGAGCGATCGTTCGATCCAGCGCGGCTTGCCGTCGAGGATCGCGTCCTGGTAGGCGTCGAGAAAACCCTTCACGAGCTGCCGCGTCTGCGCGGGCTCGAGCTTCAGGCCTGGAGCGGCGATCTTGATGCTCGCGACGAAACGCACGACGTCGAGCGTGAACGGCGCGACGCAGGCCTCGTCGAAATCGTTCACGTCGAAGTACACGAGACGATTGTCGCCCTTGAACGCGCCGAAATTCTCGAAATGCAGATCGCCGCAGATCAACGTTCGCGGCGCGCCGAACAGCGCGTGAGCGCGCGGCAGAAGCCCGAGGAACAGGGGGTTGGCGCCGCGAAAAAATGCGAACGGATCCTGGCGCATGGCATGCAGCTTGAGCTTCAGCCGCTCGAGGTCCCGGTCCGCATTCTGCGCCAGGATCTGCCGCGTGACGTCGTGAAGGCCGGACATGAAAACGCCGCCACGGATGATAAAATATCGAGCATGAGACGAACGCCGGGAATCTGCAAGTCATGACGGAAATCGAAGTCAAACCGGAACACGTGACCGACCCCACCACGCGCCGTGTGGGGATCCTGGTCGGTGTGGTCGGGATTCTGCTGTCGGTCGTCACGATCGCCTCGCATCGGGCGCACACCAATGCCGTCATCCACCGCACCGAATCGAACGATCAATGGAGCTATTACCAGGCCAAGAAGATCCGCGAGAGCTCCAACGACGTGGCGCTCACGCTTCTGCAGGCGCTCGGCGGCGACACCGTCAAGTCACAGGCGGCGCTCGACAGGCTCGCCGCGGGCCGGACGAAGTACGCGTCCGATGCGCAGGACATCCAGAAGCAAGCCGCCGCCAAGGACAAAGAATCCGAGCTCGAGGAAAAGCGTGCGTTGCTGTTCGACATCGGTGAAGGGCTGCTCGAGCTCGGCCTCGTGCTCTGCTCCCTGTACTTCATGGCCCGCAAGGATTTCTTCCCCGTTCTCGGCATCATCGCAAGCGCGGCCGGGACGATACTCGGCATTCTCGGATTTCTCGTGGGCTATCGAGGACTCTTGAGTTGAAGGGAGCGCGCCTGCCCGCGCGGTCGCGAATCGCAGCGGCTTTGCGCTGTATGGCCGCCGGCGGCCCTGGCGCCTGCTGCCTGCTCGCGCTGCTCTTGGAAATCGCGGGCGGATCCATGGCCCGTGCTGCAGAACCGCCCGCGCCCGCCAGGGTGGAGCTGCGCTCGAAGGATTTTCTGGTCGTCGGAGTCTTGCACGGCGAGACCCTGGACGTACATGTGAGCCGCGCGCTCGACAATGCGGCGGTACGCGACGCCGCGGTGTCGCTGGTACTGCGCGGTTCGACCTATCCGGCAACGGCCGCCGTCGACGGGGGCTACGCGATCACTGCAAAGGATCTTGCGATCCCGGGATCCGCGGCCGTGGTGTTGAGGGTCGTAGCCGCCGGCCGCGAGGAATCGCTCCACGGCACGCTCGACATCGGTCCGGGCGGCCCCAAGGACGCCGATCAGAACAACCTGCGCCAAATGGGCTGGTGGGTGTTGAACTTCGGCGTCTGCATCGGCTTCTTGATGCTGATAGCGCGCCGGCGCAAGGCGACGCCGGACTGACAGTCCCTACGAGCTGGCCGTCCCTACAAGGCCGCGTGATCGGTCTCGCCGGTCCGGATCCGCAGTACCCGAAGAATGTCGGTGACGAAGATCTTGCCGTCGCCGACCTTCCCGGTCTTGGACGCCCCGACGATGGCCTCCATCGCCTGGTCGACCAGTTCGTTCTTGACGGCCACTTCGATGCGGGTCTTCGGGACGAAGTCGACCACGTATTCCGCACCCCGGTACAGCTCGGTGTGCCCGCGCTGGCGTCCGAAACCTTTCACCTCGGTCACGGTCATGCCGGATACGCCGATTTCGGACAGCGCAGCGCGGACATCGTCCAATTTGAAGGGCTTGATGATGGCAGTAATCAGTTTCATTCCATTCTCCGCGGAATTTGTGGGGCGGTACCGGCAATACTATTACTATTGTAGCGACGCAGGCACAAGCGGTTCGAGAGGGCGGCGATGACTTCGAGGTTTATTATCATTGGCGGCGGCCAGGCGGGAGCCCAGGCCGTGGATACGCTGCGCCGGGAGGGCTTCGCCGGCGATCTCGTGCTGGTCGGTGCCGAGGAGGATCTGCCCTATCAGCGGCCCCCCCTGTCGAAGAAGTTCCTGTCCGGGGACCTGTCCGCCGAGCGTCTGCCCTTCCGGCATCGATCCTTCTATGACGAGCACCGGACCGATCTGCGACTCGGTGTGCGCGCCCTCCGGCTCGAGCGCGAGCGGCGCATGGTCGTACTCGACGACGGTGGTGAACTGCATTATGACCGCCTGTTGCTGTGCCTCGGCGCCGAGGTGCGGCGTCTGACCTGCCCCGGGGCAGCGCTCGAGGGCGTGCATTACCTGCGCGGCATCGGCGATGCCGTTGCGCTACGCGCGGCGGTCCGGCCGGGTTCCCGTGCGGTCATCATCGGGGGGGGCTATATCGGACTCGAGACGGCCGCCACCTGCCGTCAGCTCGGCTGCGAGGTGACCGTGCTCGAGATGGCGGATCGCATCATGAACCGGGTTGCACACCCCAGCGTCTCCGCGTACTTCAGCCGGGAGCATGCCGGGCACGGCATCCGCATCGAGTGCGGCATCCGCGTGTCAGGACTGTCCGGAAGCGCAAGAGTCGAGCGCGTGCACTGCGCCGACGGCAGCAGCCACGACGCGGACCTCGTGATCGTCGGCGTCGGCGCCGTCGCCACGACCGCGCTCGCCCACGATGCCGGACTCGCCTGCGACAATGGCATCGTGGTCGACGAGTATTGCCGTACGAGCGATCCGCAGATCTACGCGGCAGGCGACTGCACGAACCACCCGTCGCCGCGCTATGGCCGGCGCATGCGACTCGAGTCGGTCGACAATGCCTTCGAACAGGCGAAGGCGGCCGCCATGAACATGCTCGACCGCCCGGTCGTCCATGATCGGGTGCCATGGTTCTGGTCCGATCAATTCGACAACAAGCTGCTGATCGTCGGCATGTCGGGCGATGCCGACCACGCGGTGCTGCGCGGTGAGCCGGGAACCCGGAGTTTCAGCGTGTGCCACTTCAAGGATCGGGAATTGCTCGCGCTCGAGGCCGTGAATCATTCGAAGGATTACATGGCGGCCCGCAAGCTCATCGCCGAACGCGCAGCCTTGGATCCGGCCCGCAGCGCCGATCCGGCCATCCCGCTGCGCGAAGCGGTCTGAAAGCCCTTCAAGGAACGAGCGGTGCCGACGCTCAGCTTTATCCTGCCCGACGGGCGGCGCCATGACGTGCAGGCGCCGATCGGCATCAGCGTCATGGAGGCGGCGAAGCAGCATGGCATCGCCGGCATCGTCGCGCTGTGCGGCGGCGCCTGCGCCTGCGCGACCTGTCACGTCTACGTCGACACCGCGTGGACGCGTGCGCTGGCGCCGATCGAGGAGATGGAGGAGGGAATGCTCGAGAATGCCTGGAATCGGCGCGACAGCAGCCGTTTGAGCTGTCAGCTGCCGGTCACGGCGCAGCTCGACGGGCTGATCGTCAGGATTCCCGAACGGCAGGCATAGGAGCCTGTCTCATGCGTAGACGAACAGCAGATCCTTGGCGTCCACCTGCTGCCCGGGACCCACGAGAATTTCCTTGAGGATGCCGTCGCGCTCGGCCCGCACGGTGGTTTCCATTTTCATGGCCTCGAGGGTCAGCAGAACGTCGCCCCTGCGCATGTGCTGCCCGACGTGGGCAGCAACGGTGGCAACCGTGCCCGGCATCGGCGCGCCGACCTGCGCCGGGTTCCCGGCTTCGGCCTTGCGCTGCGGCGGACGTTTCGCGACCTGGCTGCGGTCTGCCACCCGGATCGGCCGCGGCTGACCGTTCAATTCGAAGAATACCGTGCGCGTGCCGTCCTCGTGCACGTCGCTGGTCGTCACGTAGCGCACGATCAGCGTCTTGCCGCGTTCGATGTCGATGTTGATTTCCTGGCCGGATTGCATGCCGAAGAAGAACGCGCTCGTCGGCAGGGCGCTCACGTCGCCGAAGCTCTCGAGATCGGCGGCGTATTCGACGAACACCTTGGGATACATGAGATAGGAGGCGAGTTCGAAGTCCGTGATCGTCCGGCCGACCTTGGCCTCTGCGGTCGCGCGCTCGGCCTCGAGGTCGGCGGGCTTCAAGAGGTCGCCGGGCCGCACCGAGAGGGGCTTGCGACCGCCGAGGACCTTCTGCTGGAGGCCCTGCGGAAAGCCGCCGACGGGCTGCCCGAGATCGCCGTGGAAGAGCTGCACGACCGACTCCGGGAACGCGATTTCGACCGTCGGATCGAGCACGGCCTCGCGCGTGAGGCCGCTCGTCACCATCATGATGGCCATGTCGCCGACGACCTTCGAGGTCGGCGTGACCTTGATGATGTCGCCGAACATGACGTTCACGTCCGCGTACGCGGCGGCGACCTCGGGCCAGCGATGCTCGTCGATGCCGAGCGAGCGGGCCTGTTCGCGCAGATTCGTGTACTGACCGCCCGGCATCCCGTGCACGTACACCTCCGATGCTCCCGAGCGGATGTCGCTTTCGAACGAGACGTAGCCGTGGCGGGCCTGTTCCCAGTAGGTCGAAATGAGGCGCAGATGATCGGTGTTGATGCCGGTATCGCGGGGGCTCCACTTCAGCGATTCTATGATGGAGCCGAGATTCGGCTGCGAGGTCAGGCCCGAGAGCGCATCGACGGCCCCGTCCACGGCGTCGGCACCGGCATCGATCGCCGCGAGCACGCTGGCCGCCGCGATTCCACTGGTGTCGTGCGTGTGAAAGTGGACCGGAAGTCCGATTTCCTCCTTGAGCGCCTTGACGAGCGTGAACGCGGCGCGCGGCTGGCACAGGCCCGCCATGTCCTTGATGCCGATCACGTGCGCGCCCCGCACCTTCAGTTCCCGGGCGATGCCGACGTAGTAGGCGAGGTCGTACTTGGTCTCGCGCGGATTGTTCAGATTGCCGGTGTAGCAGATCGCGGCTTCACACAGGCGGTCCGTGCGCCTGACCGCCTCGATCGCCACCTGCATGTTGTCGACCCAGTTCAAGCAGTCGAACACGCGGAACACGTCGATGCCCGCCTTGGCCGCCTGTTCGACGAAATAGCGGACCACGTTGTCGGGATAGTTCGTGTAGCCGACGGCGTTGGCGGATCGGAACAGCATCTGCAGCAGCAGATTTGGCATCGCAGCGCGCAGGTCCGAAAGGCGCGCCCAGGGGTCCTCGCGCAGGAAGCGCATGGCGACATCGAACGTCGCACCGCCCCAGCATTCGACCGAGAACAACTCCGGCAGCAGCGCGGCATAGTAGGGCGCGATCGCCGCCATGTCCTGGGTGCGCAGGCGCGTGGCGAGCAGCGACTGATGAGCATCGCGCATGCTGGTGTCGGTCATCAACACGCGACGTTCGGCAAGCATCCATTCGGCGAACCTTTCGGGACCCAGCCTGTCGAGCAGCTGTTTGCTGCCGGGCGCCGGTGCCGTCAGCGCGACGCGCGGCAGGCGCGGAAACACGGGCTCCGCCGGCTTGGCGCGCCCCTTGACCTCAGGATTGCCGTTGACGATGACGTCGCCGATGAACGAGAGCAGCCGCGTGGCGCGGTCGCGCTTGCGCGGGATGTGGAACAGCTCAGGCGTCTCGTCGATGAATTTCGTGGTGTAATCGGCGGCGGCGAAACGCGGATGCGTGATGAGATTGTCGAGGAAACGCAGGTTGGTCACGACGCCGCGGATCCGGAACTCCCAGAGCGCGCGATGCATCCGCGCGATCGTCTCCTCCGGCGTCGGCGACCAGGTCGTCACCTTGACGAGCAGCGAGTCATAGAAGCGCGTGATGATCGCCCCCGCATAGGCGGTGCCCGCGTCGAGCCTCACGCCGAAACCGGCGGGGCTTCGGTAGGCGGTCAAGCGGCCGTAGTCCGGCACAAAATTGTTCTCGGGGTCCTCGCTGGTGACACGGCACTGCAGCGCATGGGCGCTGATTCGCAGGTCCTTCTGCAGCGGCACGCCGCTCTCGGGTGTGCCGATCCGGGCGCCCGCCGCGAGGCGCAGCTGCGCCTTGACCAGATCGATGCCGGTGGCGCACTCGGTGACCGTGTGCTCGACCTGGATGCGCGGATTGACCTCGATGAAGTAGAACTTGCCCGTGTCGGCGTCCTGCAGGAACTCGACGGTGCCGGCCCCCCGGTAGCGCACGGCGCGCCCGATCTTCAGGGCCGCCTCGCACAGCTCCGAGCGCTGCGCATCGGTCAGAAAATCGGCGGGCGCCCTTTCGACGACCTTTTGATTGCGCCGCTGCACGGTGCAGTCGCGTTCATACAGATGCACGAGCGAGCCGTGCATGTCGCCCAAGATCTGCACCTCGACGTGCCGCGCGCGGCGGATGAGCTTTTCGAGATACACCTCGTCCTTGCCGAAAGCGGCCTTCGCCTCGCGCCGCGCCGCCGCCACCGCTTCGATGAGACCGGAATCGTCAGGAACGACGCGCATGCCGCGACCGCCCCCGCCCCAGCTCGCCTTGAGCATGAGCGGAAAACCGACGGCGCGCGCCATCGCCAGGACCTCCTCCGGGCCGCCGGTCAACGGTCCCGTCGCGGGCATCACCGGCACACCCGCGCTCACCGCCAGATTGCGCGCCTCGACCTTGTTGCCGAGCCGGCGCATCGTGTCCGGCAGCGGCCCGACGAAGATGATATCCGCCGCGGCACAGGCCTCGGCGAACTCCGGGCTCTCCGACAAGAAGCCGTAGCCCGGATGGATGGCATCGGCACGCGCCTCGATGGCGATGCGCACGATGTCCTCGATGTCGAGATACGCATCGATGGGCCCCTTGCCGGCGCCGACCAGGTAGCTTTCGTCGGCCTTGGTCCGGTGCAGGGAAAAACGGTCCTCCCGGGAATTGATCGCGATCGTGCGGATGCCGAGTTCCGACGCCGCGCGCATCACGCGAATGGCGATTTCACCGCGATTCGCGATCAGCAGGGAGCGGATCGCACCGGTTTTGACGAACGGGTCCATTGGAATTGATGATAGCCTTGGCCGGGGCGGTGAACCAGACCATTGCGAGGAGTCCGAATGTTCGCTATCGCGCTTCACGGCGGAGCCGGCACGCTGCCGCGGGCCGAAATGACCGCCGAACGCGAGAGCGCGTATCGCGCCGGCCTCGGGGCCGCGCTCGATTGCGGATACGCCCTGCTCGCGGCCGGCGCATCGAGTCTCGACGCGGTGACCGGGGCCGTCGCGACCCTCGAGGACAATCCACTGTTCAACGCGGGTCGCGGCGCCGTGTTCACGTTCGAAGGACGCAACGAGCTCGACGCCGCCATCATGGAAGGCCGCGGGCTCAAGGCGGGCGCCGTCTGCGGCGTGCAGCATGTCAAGAATCCCGTGCGGCTCGCGCGCGCCGTCATGGAGCATTCGGACCACGTCCTGCTCTGCGGTGCGGGCGCCGAAGATTTCGCGCTGACGCAGGGTGTCGAGCTCGTGCCGCGCAGCTATTTTCACACGCCGGAGCGCTGGCGCCAGCTCGAGCGCATCCGCGGCGGCGATGCGGCGCTGTCGTCGCTCACGATCTCGCATGTGGGCACCGTCGGCGCCGTTGCGCTCGATGCGGCCGGAACGCTCGCGGCGGCGACGTCGACGGGCGGCATGACGGGCAAGCGTTACAACCGGGTCGGCGATTCGCCGATCATCGGAGCCGGCACGTATGCGGACAACCGTTCCTGCGCGGTGTCGGCCACGGGCCACGGCGAAATCTTCATCCGTGCCGCCGTCGCGCACGACATCGCGGCTCGCATGCGCTACGGGTCTCGAAGCCTCGCCGAGGCGGTCCTCGAGGTCGTGTACGCCGAGCTGGTCGCGCTCAACGGCGAAGGGGGCGTCGTCGCGATCGATGCGGCAGGCAACGTCGCGCTGGAATTCAATTCCGAGGGGATGTTCCGCGCCGCGCGGCGCCGGGATGAGCCCGCTTTCGTCGCCATCTACCGCTGAAAGTCTTGCAGGTTCAGCGCGGGCCGCCCGCCGCGGCTGCGAGAGTCTAACGCTAACTAACTGAAGCTCAGGCGGCCGCCCCACCCTCCCGGCAGCGCGCGCGAGCCGCCGGCCTTCAGCCGCGGGCGCGCGCCTTCGCGCGGCGCTTGTCGAACCGTCCGGTCTCGAGGCTGTCGTACTCGGCCTCCATGAGCACGACCCGGTTGCGCCCCTGTTCCTTGGCGTTGTAGAGCGCCTCGTCCGCGAGCTGCACGAGACCTTCGTGAGTGCGGTCCGCGTCCGGCAGAATGTAGGCAGCGCCGATGCTGACCGTGAGGCGTGCGGCGACCAGCGAGGCTTCGTGCGCGATGTTCAGTTCCGCGATCGTGCGCTGGATCCGGACCAGCACCTCGGCCAGATATTCACGGCTGACATGATAGAGCACGATCGCGAATTCCTCGCCGCCGTAGCGCGCCACGAAATCGAGGGGCCGCCGCGCGCACTGGACCAAGGACTGTGCAACGGCGCGCAGACATTCGTCGCCGGCCTGGTGGCCGTAGCGGTCGTTGTAGAGCTTGAAGCAGTCGATGTCGATCAACAGCACCGCGATGTGCTGTCTTTCGCGCACCGCCTGCTGCCAGCAGCGCCCGATGTGCTGATCGAACATACGCCTGTTCTGTATGCCCGTGAGACCGTCGCGCGCGACCATCTCGCGCAGCAGTCCGGCTTCGAGAAAGCGCATGCGGCTGGTTTTCTCATGCAGGTAGGCGACCGAGGCGCCGACGAGATTGGCCGCCACGATGGCGAGGGCGTCGTAGCTGAACTCGTCGGCCGTGAACCCCGGCGGACCGGGTGTGCCGGCAGCGTCGAAGCCCACGGTCCGCTGCCCGGTCATCGCGGCGAGATAGACGATCATGACGCTCACGTTGGCCGCCAGGGCATGCCGGAAGATGAGGCCCGCCATCAGATATGCATAGATGATCGCGAGCACCATGCTCGGCAACAGGAACGTGAAACCGTGGCGCATCGCCACGACCTGGATCGCGACGTGGCCGAAGCCGCAGACCAAGGCCGCCGAGACCGCGAACGGAGCATAGAGGGCGTGGCGGTGCGCGGAGAAGCTGACGGCGAGCACGATCGACAGCGCTGGAACGATGATCAGGACGTGCACGAGGCTCGGGACCGAGTTCACATCGTGTCCGAGGACGATCGCCTCCATCGCGGCAAAGGCGATCGCGAGCACGATCGCGAAGATGACGTTGGCGCGCACGTGGCCCAGCGTCTGGTCGAGGTTGACGCGCCGGAATTCCTGCTCGAGAGCCGGCACGAACGACAGCCGCGGAAAACCGGTCTGCAACTGGCGGGCATAGGCCAGTTCCGGCGGGTCATCGGACGGGGATTCTGTGACGAAGGGCATTCGGCAGACGATATCGTACGAATGCCCCGCCGCTCTAGGACCTGTCCCACACGTTGAGGAAGTGCGGCGACCTGATGCATCCGAGCCGCGGATGGCTGGATGGATCATGTCGGGTGGATTATGTCAGAGCGGCTCCGCCCCTGGGGCGCGCGCCGCCGCCACGGCCCGCGCACCGCCCGCTCGAGGAGCCCCGTTCACGGAACCGCCGCTCACGAAGCCCCCGTTCACGGAGCCCCCGTTCACGGAGCCC
>Ga0209611_10012619_pt1 | contig 11834 bp, 6 predicted proteins | sample S1TSphgellanicum_3_FD_187693 | JGI IMG/M metagenome (GOLD analysis project Ga0209611, IMG submission 187693) | Host-associated microbial communities from peat moss isolated from Minnesota, USA - S1T2_Fc - Sphagnum magellanicum MG (SPAdes) (version 2) | ecosystem: Host-associated > Plants > Peat...
CCGCCCATAGTGCAACAATGTAGTTTTAAAAATAACGATTATTAAAAATAAGATTAAAAAAATGATGACGATGATGAGCACACACTCATCATCGTCGTCTCTTTGGTGGAAGCAGCAGTTGACATGAAAAAAAAGACAACAACGATGATCTATGCTCATTGTCGTTGTCTCCTTGGTGCAGCAACGTACCTTTAAGTAAATGACTACAACCACAAGCTGTGCTTGTGGTCATCATCATGTTGGAAGTAGCACCCGAGATGGAAAAAAATGACGAAGACAATGAGAGTGCGCTCATTGTCGTCATCTCCCTGGTGGAGGCAGCACCTAAGATTTAAAATATGACAATGATGATGAGCGCGCGCTCATTGTCATCGTCTCCTTGGTGGAGGCAACACTGAACATGAAAAAAAAGACATTGCACCCTAAAACCCTTAGTGCAACAACATAGTTTTAAAAAAAGAATTTGAAAATGTTTTTTGTTCACCTTCAAGGTCCTCGTCTTTGCACACTCTCAAGCTCCTCCCCTCTCCACCCCTCTCCACCTCTCTCCATGCTCCTGAAAGTCCCTTCTTCAAGCTCCTGAAGCTGTGGAAACTCAAAGCCTTGTGAGCTAAACCCTAATGCAAGCTCAAATTGTCCCTGTTTCTCAAGCACTGGGTATGGAGGTGAGTGGAAAAGGAGGGAATGAGGCAGAAAGAAGCAGGAGGAAAGGTAGATGGGTTGGTGGGAGGAAGGGCAGTAGGTAGGTTGGAGGGGTAGGCAAGAGTTGCCAAAAAATAATATGGGGTCAGGGGTGGCCCAAAAATATAAAAAAATCAAAAGGGAAGGGCCCAGGAGAAAAAACAGCGAACTGGGAAAAAAAAGTATGAGGAAAAAAAAGGGCCCGGAGAAAAATAAAAACTACTGACCAAGTAAACTGGTTTCATCCCATCCACGAAATCCAAAAACGGGATTTTTTGGATGGTGCACTGGTGGGTGCAGGGTCACTCAAGCCGTGAGGTCGACCCTTGTATTGGGGAAAACACCGGGGGGTACTTACAAAAGAGAAAGGGATCTTACAACTAGACCTATTCCTTAAGAGTTAGAATGCTAACTCTTGCTTGGGGATCTTGCTCAGGTGATGCGGGCATTCTGAAGAATGGAATGCTTGCTCCGGTGTTGGGGGCATTCCAAAGAATGGAATGCTTGCTATGGTAATGGGGGCATTCCGAAGAATGGAATGCTTGCTCCCGTGATGTTCCATTTTTTAAAAATGTCCCTCATTTTTCCCATTTTTTCTTGAGGTACCCATAGAATATATCATATGAGAATTTTAAAAAATTAAAATCGGAAGAAGTCTTTATGCTGGGTAAAGCCTTAAGCCCCAGGCTTTATTTACTCTACATAAAACCAGCCCTCCCATTTTGGGGGGGTGCATGGGTGTGGGTCCTTGAGGATATTTTGAAAATCAAGGGGGTAGGGAAAGAAAGAAAAGGAATCTGGTAGGTTTGTGTGGTCCCAAACCTTGGGTTAGGGTGGTTAGAAAGTGAGTAGTTGACCTAGTGCATAGGCCTATTGGTGAGTTGAGCTCACAACCCCTTGCATGGTCTCCACATTACAATTGCACCCAAACACCCCACTTGGATGGCCTAAATCGCCAAAGTAAACCCAAGAAACTACCCTGAATTTTTGGCCATCAATTGGGGTTCCACGTCTACAAACTACTGTAGTACCATGGCAAGTTTGATTACTAGTTATATTATTATTTTTAGAAATGTTGAAATTTCTTATAAATTTTTGTTTTCAAAGAAAAGAATTTTGTGAATAGAAAATAGATAAATTTTTAGAATTTTTAAAAAATGATAATTAATTTTTTGAAAATGGAATCCACTCAAAATAGATTAATTAATTCAACACTATAATGTTGAACATTGCCATGGTAGGGTACCACTATATTGATTGATTGCCACCCTTTGTTCTTCTTGAATTTGCTACTAATTGGTATCCTTCATTTTTTAGGTTGGCTTTGTAAAAAGCTTATATGGATGGTGGAGGTTGAAGTCCAAAAAATACTTGTGGTTCCTAAAAATTATGACCCACCAAAGACGGCTACAAAATATGACCGACCCCCCCCCCAAGAAAAAACAACACATCCCCTTGGCTAAGACCTATTCCAAATTCCATAACCAGTTTGGGTGGTGTGGTTCACATGCTTTTGTAGGATTTTTCCTATGTGGGACCGCTAGGAAAGTGATATTTTTTCTTTCTTCCCTTGTTCCCAATGTGTTCCCATGAGGTTCTCCAGGTTTCCAAGTTGTTACCCCCAACACGTTCCCAATAGCACCTCAGATTAATCCCATATTGTTTGCCCAAAGTTTATCCCAACTCTTGTGTATATAAACTGAAAAGGTGTGCTAAAGGGGAACAGACTTGTATGTGCTTTACATCTTGGGGTCCGAAGAGGTTCTACTATTGGGAAGTAATCAAAGTTCCAAAAAATTTTGGTGATGGCCCAATGAAGATGGCTCCTTCTCAAACCAAAAAAAAAAAAAGTTGTGATGAATGGTGCTCGTGAACTAATTAATATGATCACACTATGTAATAATACCCATAGTAGACTATGAAATATACTAAGTAGATAGGAATGAAATAAATCAAGTAGACCATTAATTAAATACACACCCTACCCCCCCCTCCCCCACGTATAATACCAAGTCTACAACAACAAAACCAAAGTAAACCATTAAATATATCCCCCACCCCAAGTATGATACCAAGTCTATACAACAAACTCAAAGTAGACCATTAAATGCACCATCAAAATACACCTCTCAAGGTCTACGAATCGCGTAGATTTACGAAGTATTTGTCAAAAGGCTCCAATCTGGCGAGAGAGAGAGAGAGAAACAGAGTGATCCGAGTATGACGGAATCAGCACGAGGAGCCGGAAACGCGACCCTCAGTTTGGTTGGGTCACCCGCCTCGGTGTGGAATTGTTGCTAGCTTTGGTTTGCCAGCCTTTTATAACGCAGAAGTAGCCGCTGTCTTCTCTGCAGCCATTTGCTTCCCCTCTCTCTCTCTCTCTCTTTGCGCGCCACCTGCCCCAAGCAAGGCTCTTCCGCAGCAGCAACAACACCGCCCCCTCTTTGTTCTCTCTCGTTCGTTGCTTCTCGGATCTTCTCGGCTCTTTTTATTGCGAGAAAGATACGGTGATTCGTTCCGCGTCGTAAATCGCTTTTATTGCTTACAGCTGTTTTGTGTTTTCATTTTACGCGTAATTTGTCGCAATTTCTTTCTTCTGCCATTTGCTTCAAGTTTGAAGCGGCGGTTTCAGGATTTCGTCCGACGGTAGCTGTCTTGTACTCGAGAATACAAGAAGCAATTTGCTCTGCTGTCTTTTTTTGTTGTTGAGCAACCTTCTCTCGTCCAATGTCCTGCTGTTAGTGTCCTCATTGATAAGCAAAAAGGAATTTCTTCGAAGGTCGGCCTGGCTCTGCGCGTGATTGTTGGAGAACGCGAGAGAGTCATACAGAAACACAGACACAGGCTTTGAGGTTGGAGAGTGGAAGGCGATCTGGTAGAGAAGCAGATTTCTATCTGTGTTTAACGGGAGCGTGGCAATGAGTGAACGAGAGTGCTTGCCTGGACGATGCTATTGCCTCTTTACTTTGAAAGCATGAGTGGAATCCTCCTTGAAGAAGCAGGTAGTGGCTCGCTCTTCTTAGTCTCTTGTCTTCTTCCTTCTTGTCATAGAAAACCTTGATAATGAGCCTTGTACTTCTTCATGATGTCTTTCGCCGGTTGTTGAAGAACAAGGAAAAAGAAGACGGATCTTCTTCAGTGCAGTGTGATCGGATGTGTTGCCGTAGTAGAATATGTAGTAGCAGCAGCAGCTATTGACGAGTTGCGAAATGCTGTAGCAGGGCTGAGATATGGAAGTGGAGAGAAAGAGAGAGCTCATCAAGCGAGCGCAATCCTCAGGAAGGTGAAAGTAAGGTAAGAAGAGAGGACGGAGGGAGCGACACAGCGAAAGGCAGACAGGAAAAAGAAGCTACCATTCCATTCCACAGGGGCTGTAGACTTTAAGTCAGCCATGGAGCTAACAAGCAGCCCGCGCACGCGGGTCGGGAAATACGAGCTCGGGGATACTCTTGGAGAAGGCACTTTTGCCAAGGTGAAGATCGCCAAGAACAAGGAGACCGGTGAAAGCGTGGCCATCAAAGTCATCGACAAGGAGAAGATCCTCAAGCACAAAATGGTCGACCAGGTAGCGCGCCCTACCTGGCTCTCTCTCTCTCTCTCTCTCTCTCTCTCTCTCTCTCTGCTTTTCTGAAAACGGATTCCATCCTGGTATGCTTTGGATTCAAAGCGGCCAAGATCAGGAGTGTTTATAGGTAGCGGTTTTAATTTTTTTTTGGGCTGTGCATTTGGAGCAAATTTGACTATAGGACTGAAATGGCGTTTGTTTTTTGTATTTTTGGACAGATCAAACGAGAAATTTCTACAATGAAGCGGGTCAAGCACCCCAACATCGTGCAGCTTCTAGAGGTAAGCTACTGTTCTATCTGAGGGTTTTTACATAAGCTCTTCACAGTTTGGTCCTAGAAAATGCAGTTCAACCCATGTTGCACCCCATCATGAACCATCGTGTTTCTACAATCAAGCTGGTCAAGCACTCCCACCATGATGTTTCTCAAGGCCTATGGTGTGCAGCTTTGGGAAGTGCTGCTGGTAACTTGCCTTTGTTAAAAGAAAGACTGTGGAATCAATTCAATCTGAAGCTTCAGAGCAACTTGGGTGTGAACTGCAGTTGATTCCCTGAGTGTTCCAACTTTGGTTTTGGGAAGGTATTTGACACGTAAGCTTTGTGTGATAATTTGCATCTGGCAGGTGATGGCAAGCAAGACAAAAATCTACATTGTTATGGAGTATGCAAAAGGTGGCGAGCTCTTTGGCAGAATTGTGAGCCAGCTTCCTCCTTTGACTATCCCTTCCTTCTGATATGTGAATAGACAACAATTCATTCTTGCAGTTTGGGTTGGTGAAATGTAGTACTTTCTAATGTCATGACTCTTGATATGTGGATCATCATTTGCTGATCAGCAACAAATATTTTTACGGTGGTTGGCCAGGTTCACCAAGGACGGCTCAAAGAGGATCAAGCAAGGAAATATTTTCAACAGCTTATAGATGCTGTTGACTATTGCCATAGTCGTGGAGTGTACCACAGAGATCTCAAGGTGTGTGCTACACACAGCTCTGTTGGCATCCTTAAAGTTTGTGCAATTGAGTAGTTTTTTGTTTTTTTTGTTCTTTTTTGTTTTTTTTTGTTTTTTGCCTTAACAGTATGCAAGTAATCTGCATTGCCCTCTGCACAAGCAAATGACAATTTTACCTTGCTCTCTGTCATCTCTGTTCTAATGTTATAAGTCTCTTGTTTTCCTCTGCTTTGACAGCCGGAGAATTTGCTCCTTGACAGTGCTGGGAATTTGAAAATTTCGGACTTTGGGCTGAGTGCCTTACCACAGCAATTGAGGGTATGTATTATCTGCATTTTATCAACCCATACATGTGCATTCTGGTTGTTGGGTGTCTTTTCTTCCTCCCTTTTTTTTGTGTCTTCTGATTGTTTGAATGTATACCCTTCAGTAGTATACCCATCCAATAATTACTGCATTTGCCCTTCTGGGGATGCCAGGTGCATTGTTTACTATTTGTACTCTCTTTGACAGTGAGGTTTGTTTGCAGGAGGATGGCCTGTTGCACACAACTTGTGGAACTCCAAATTATGTTGCCCCAGAGGTATAACTCCCAAAGCTACCACTTTGAGAGAAAGTAGGAGAGAAAATTCATGGCTCCAGACAAAAAGAGTAGGCTTGGCACTAGCCTATGTGTGCTGAAGATGCAGTATCTGGTTGTGTGCAGGTGATTGTTGATAAAGGCTATCATGGGGCAACTGCAGATCTATGGTCATGTGGTGTCATACTCTTTGTCCTTATGGCCGGCTATTTACCTTTTGATGAACCAAACCTCTTGAACTTGTATAGAAAGGTAAGAATTTTTCCACCAACTGTTACTCCGTCCCTTTACAAGCCTTTTGTTGCAGTGGCCATAACCCTGTGCAAGAATACCTTATGACAAGAGGAATGCATGTGTCAAAATCAAGAGTGAAGAGTACTATTCTGAGAATTCCTCTGTGATACTTGCAGATATACAGGGCAGAGTTCACTTGCCCACCCTGGTTCTCAGCAGGGGCAAAAAGACTGTTGTTCAAAGTCTTGGACCCAAATGCAAAAACAGTAAGTTTCAGCACACTCTGTTATGTCTTCAAAGCTGGAAATGTAGTGTAAGATGTGGAGAGCAGAAAACAGAACTAGGAGCATGGCATGTGTGGTAAAAGGCCTGAAATTGAGAAAAGAAAATTTAGCCTGCATCTTATCATATATATAATGTCAGACTTTTAAAAAATAGGTAGGTGTTCTCCTCAGATTTTAAAACTTTCTGGAACTCGGTTTTGAACATGATTGTTTGTGGGTGTAACAGCGTTTCACTGCAGCACAGATCTACAAAAATGAATGGTTCAGGAAGGGCTACAAACCAGCACAATACAAAGAGAAGGAGAATGTCACCCTTGAGGATATCCAAGCAGTATTTAATGGATCATCAGTAAGTCTCAAGCTCTCTATCAGCTGTCTTTTTCTGATCTGCAAAATTGTACATCAGTGGTCAGTGCTTTTGATATTCAGAAGGGTTAGGTGGTTATTGTGATATGCTTTGCTATTGGATATAAATGGAAAGTCCTGATGTTTGGGTTTTGGAAACTTCAAATTACTCATTCATTTTCCTTCAACAAACTCCAGGAATTTCTGGTGATGGAGAATAAAGAGATGAAGCCTGCAACAATGAATGCATTTGAGCTCATCTCCCTTTCATCTGGACTGAATCTATCTGGCCTATTTGAGGAACCACAGGTATGGCTGGAAACTCCTTCAATTTCTCATTTTCAAGTGGATCAATTGTTCATTTCTCTTTAGTGTATTTCACACAGAGGTTTGTAGGCCATACTCTTCCAGTACTATTTCCAACTCCGGAATGAGTAATATGAAATTCTCACTTGGGGAAAGAGTTCCAGAATTGTAACAAGTATTATCCTGTGTGCCACAGGATTCACAGAAGGGAGAGGTGCGCTTCACAAGCAAGAAGTCTGCTAAGGAGATAGTGAGCACCATTGAGGAAGCCGCAAGGCCCCTTGGCTTCAATGTACATGTACAAAATCATAATATAAAACTTCGAGGCGGTAAACAGGGTCGAAAGGGACAACTGTCAGTCTCCACACAGGTGGGTTCTGTTTTTTCTGGATTTCTGAGTGGTAGCAAACATAGAATCCCAGTTTGTGCAAGCATAGTCTGCCATATGCCAGCGTTGTTCAATGAGTTTCTCTGCTCGAGAAGTCTGACTTGAGTTCTTTTTGTCCTTTTGGAGTATCTAATCAACTTTCCCTTCTTGGACTGCAGGTATATAGAGTTGCACCATCTCTATTTATGGTTGAGATGTCAAAGGACAATGGTGACACTATTGAGTACCATAATGTAAGTATCTCACATATATGCCCTTGTTTCTTACATGAACTACTTAGTGATGTCAGAGCCAGATCTTTCCTCAAGTTGACAAGGATACTATTACTAAGCCCACCATTAAGTTGGACTGGGAAACTATGCAGTGGGTGGTGTTATTGGTTAGCATAAGAGACAGATTTGTGTGACCTGAGTTTGATATGTGATTGGGTAGTAGTAGCTAACCCAACTTATTCCTTGGAATTTTTGCCCTGTTAAATTTCTTTTAATTCATCTTAAACTAATCATACTCTATGGTATATCAAGGCTGATTTATTTATTTATTGAACAATACTCAGATAGTTTTGTTTTAACCAATAGCCAATTAACTATGATAACTGCTGCTGCTGCTATGTTGTGATCAATAGGCTGAGTAGTGTGTATTCATTAAATTGCTCTCATGGTTGCAGTTTTACAAGAACTTGTCAAAGGGCCTAAAAGACATAGTCTGGAAAGCAGAAGAAGTGGACACAACATCAGTGAAGTAGAAGAATTACAGAGGAGGTTCAACAAGTAAAGGGTTTGAATATTCCTCCTCCTTAGGCAACAGCTGTAATACAACCAACTCTAGCTCACTTGCTTTGATGGCAAAATGTCTGCATGCTACTCAGACAATTGCTAATTTATCAAGTCTGTATCTAGTGGGCTTTTGCTTTACATAGGAGAGCAGATCTCCTTGGAGTACAGATCATTACTTCAAAAGATGGTAGAATTTTTTTTCTTCTCCTTTTGTAGGTTTTGATTCTTTCTTGCCTTTAATCAGTAGGAAACAAGTAGCAAAGGCCATGATGATGATGATGATGATGATGTAAGGGGAAAAAAATCTGCTACAAAATTTTGCAGTTGTAATTGAATGTAAAATAGTTTTTGCAGTTTCAAGTTACATAGGCTGTTAAGTTGAGATGGTGAATGTGTGATGAAGTAATATGCATGCACTGTGACCTTCATTTGCAATCACAATCACATAAGTAGAGGAACTATGTCATTGTGTAAGTAAGAATCTCCAAAATGGCAAAAACTCCAGTGCTTGCACACAAAAAATTTGTGAACTTGAGATAAACACTACAAGGGCAATGTTGACATGCATTTGTCAAAGAATTAATTAAAATTGAAAATTCCACATCCAAAATAGAATGTTTATCAAGATTTCATACTTTTCCTTCACAAAAAACAATTTGAAAACTTTTTTAGAAAATTTCAACACTTTTACTAATTATATGAGTTGTGCCACAGCTGTTAAGATATTATGACCTATGTAAATCATTTTTTTAAAAAATTCTTCCTTAGTATCTATTAGGTAAGCTATGATAGGTAGATGATTTATTAATTGATTATTTATTTATGCTTAACAACAACTTCAATGTGTATTCCATATCACTGAAGTTTTGATTTAATTGGAATCCCGAATGATTGCTCTTCAGAATTATGAGGAGGAGAAGATCACTTAAGTTTTGATTTGATTGGAATCCCCAATGATTGCTATTAAGAATTGTGAGGAGGAGAAGAACTTGTCCAATAAGTATGATTTAACGACATCTTTTGATGTACATTTAGTGCAATTATAAGTCACCATTGGTCAATATTTACAATTTTGATATAATATCAAGCCCAAAATTTGGTAAAGTATCATTTTTATTGTCAAACTCAATTTTTAAAAATGAAATAACGGATCAACACTTGAGTGTTGAATGAGATAAAATACTGTAGTATTAAGGGGTCAGTGCTCAACCAAGGCAACAACATGGGTCCTAGTGAAGGTTGATCAAGCACCTATTGTGTTAAAAGACATTTGAGCTATAATGGCGAGCCATGTATGAGGAGGTCTATCGACAAGCCTAGCCATAATTCTTCCATTTTCACCAAAAGTTTGCTTTGGGGCATTTGTAATGGTAGCCGTAAAATGACACATACACAATATTGTGGATGCAAGTATAATCTTTAAACATTGTGAAACTAAGTTTGAATCTCTCAAAATATAGACTTATATAGTGATTTTGAAATTCCCATGACAATGATTCATTAGAATTGATTTAGGAGAAACAACTTGAAATTTCATAATTTGTCCATTTGGATAACAACAATTCTAAAACATGAATCCACACCAAACCCTTTTGTATTTGTCTTTTCATATCATCACATGTGAAAATTGAATGTTTTTGTCCTTTTAACACATATTTGAAATCAATTTAAGTCACGTCACATTGAATAACAAAATATATATTTTGCAAAACAATTAAGTAACACAAAAACAAAAATTATGAAGTGCAACATGAATATCACACAACCTACAATATGCACAAAAATTCTCATGACAAATTTGATGATATGATGTCACAAATTGTCAAAACATGATATATAAACAAACAAAAATTATCATGACAACATGAAACCATCATGAATAGACATTATTAATAAAAAATTGTCATCACATTATCAAAAAATTAAAAAGTTATCATTGACATAAAAAAGATTCATAACATCATGTGTAAACACAAATTGCCATGACATGATTTCTAACATCATAAATTATCATTGTGAGTATTGGTTGATGTTAAAAGATTAGAATTGCAAATTGGACCCTTGCCTTACAAATATCCTTCTAACCAATTGTAAATGAGATAATTAATTAATTAATTAATATTTAGAATTTATATTAATCGAAGTGAAAAAAATTTCTGAAAAATCTATATAACTATGATTTTTTTTTTAAATTAGAATTCAATGAACCAATGAAAATATATCAATATTTTTTACCTTATGTTGGTTTGATCTCCATTGGTAGTGTGGAGCAACGAGTGTGAAGCCCAAGTGACTAATAAAAGAAAACGATGGCTTTTAATTTGTTAATTAAAGCACAATCTTAAATATTGTAAAATTGAGTTTGAATCTCTAAATATGCACACATACAATGACTTTGAAAGGGCCAATACAAGAAAATGACTACTTTTGATTGCTTGGCTATATGATTGGCCTTGGAAGAGGTGGTAGGCATTTAAGTTGACTCTCAATTTGTAGTGTTCAATTTTTCATGCTTGTGGATGGGGATAAGGAAATAATTAATATTGTATGTTGGATGTGGTAAACATTGGGAGGTACCCAAATAGCAAGAGTGGGTAGAGACGCATTTTACAACATCTCCACTCACACCCTTAAATTGGGGGTCAATTAGGATTTGTCACATCCAAAATATAAACAAAATATCCTCATCCTCCTCACCCATAAACAAGGAGAATTGGACAGAATAAAGTTAGAGATTATTTAAATATTATCACTTGGGCCAATCATTAGGGTCGGTTAATAAAAAAACAGTGACTAATAGTCATTTCTTATTTATTATGCTCTTCCAAGCCTTTTCCAAGGCCATGTTTCAAGCGCAAGGCAGTTTTTCCATTGGATTCATTTAATTTGAGTGTTGTATTTTATCCAAATTTTCTAGTTTATAGCTATTAATGGAAATGCTATTGCACCTTACCAATGATATAAATTATGGAATCTTGCAATTGTAGTCCTAATTGCCACACACACAAATAAATTAAATTAAAATTAAATTAAAATTAAATTAAATTAAATTAAAAATAAAATAAAATAAAGGGCAGTTACCCAATTTGGCTGGTTAGAACCACTGATTCAAATTCTAGTTAGTAAAAACCGACCATAACTGGATCCAATTTTGGATCTGGTTTTGGAACCAAAACTAGTTCTAGAATTTTTGAAAACAATTGGTTTTTTGGGAAAAAAGATTGGAACTGGGGGCCAACCCGAGGTTAACTGGCAGTTAACCACAGGTTCTGGACTGGGTTACACAGGACCAGGTCTGATTTCCAGAACTAGAACTGGACCCAGGGTTCCAATTTTTTTTGTAGAACTGGAAACTGTTTAATTTTTTTAAGAACCACACCCAAAGTCAAGAACCACCCAACACTGGTATTTTACTCATCAACAATTTCAAGGAGAATGTAGCATTGCAATGTTCACAATCTGATCATAAATCATATGTATGATCTACAGAGACAATTTCCTCAATTTCCACAATTGAGGCCAGGACTTGCAAGATCTTTTAAGCCTAAACTTCTTGCTAATGGCAATGGAGCTTTTCAATCAGCTGCTGCTGCACTCGATGGAAATACTTTGATTGCCTTCTCATATTGCCAAGTCTTCACATTTCTTGCCAGCCTTCTTTTCACACAACCCATCAACCTTCACATTTCTTTTCTGTGTGAAATGCACAATTGTATTGTCCCT
>Ga0209611_10012620_pt1 | contig 11834 bp, 3 predicted proteins | sample S1TSphgellanicum_3_FD_187693 | JGI IMG/M metagenome (GOLD analysis project Ga0209611, IMG submission 187693) | Host-associated microbial communities from peat moss isolated from Minnesota, USA - S1T2_Fc - Sphagnum magellanicum MG (SPAdes) (version 2) | ecosystem: Host-associated > Plants > Peat...
GGGTTCATTGAATTGCCACTACTCCTTCTCATGCTCACCTCCTTAGTAACAACCTCACAATTAACTTTATTATCCTTTTTATTCTTTCTTGTAAACATAAAGGTATCTTTTTCCTATAGTTTTACCTCTGTATCCAACCCTTACTATTCAAGTTTTCAGATGTGGGGGCGGAACACAAATCGCAAGGGGCACTAGATTTATATTATATAAAAAAAATAGATTCATCATTGCTATCTCCTCAACATTGTTGAGCAAGTCCATCGGAATGAATTCAACCTTAACCTTCTTTTCTACATATTGGAACAACATTGGTTTAGACTTTTAAATGGATGACAAACCTTGAAACATGGATATAGATAAAATTATTTAGGAATGCGTGAGAATTTACCAAGCATAGATTTGTTAGAACTCCATTGCCAAAGATACTAAGACACTTCATTCCACCACATAGTAGTGGTTGGAGAATGAGTCGAGTGGCATCCATCTTGAGTTCCAATTTATACATCTTCTACTCCTCCAAAAAGGAACTGTCATAGGTGGGGACCCATGCCAGAAGAGATTTTGAGACCAAAATTTCAACATGCATAAACTTTCCCTCCTGCGAAGGAAAAAGGTAATCGTAGATCAAAATTAGCAAATTCATCCACAAGCTTGATGATCTCACAAGAGGAACTTCTTGCTTAAATGCTTGGTAAAATCCATATTCCATAGATATTTCATCTTGGAAGTCTTTGCCCTATAATGTAACCACCAAATTGTTAAAACTTATGCTCGCAAATACATACAATTGCTTTGAAAGCAACTTTTGAAAGCAACTTTCATGGACAATAATCTCAAAAAAACACTTTTCCAATCTATGAAAGAATAGATGTTTGGGTTCTTGCTTAAGGAATTCATAATCGAAAACATAACAAAGGTTCTCTTTGATTTATTGTTCATGAAATCAACATTCCTTGAGCAACCATCCACAATGTCTTTAAGGTTGTCAAACTTTAATAAAGGATCGACCCTATAATGTGATTTGAAGTGCACAAAACCCATTTATGGGTTTTGGTCAATAGATCATGAAATCCAATGCTCAAAAACCTCATTGAATTCATCAAAAAGAAGACCTTGGATGGATTCATACAAATTTTCCCTTAAAGAAATCATCGATTAGGGTCTTTTCAAGTAGCACAAACTATAGTACTTATGCTGTGATTTCACATTTTTCCACATCTCCTTAGTGTAATTTCATTTTGTATCACCCTCCTTTTCTTCATATTGTAACAAAACTCTACCATTGTCAACAAATGTGGGTTACCTCACATCACAAATTGATTTCGCAACAATATTTCATGCACTTTCAAACCATGCATGAACTTCACCATGTGAGTTTCATTAAGACTCACAAGGCAATTGAAGGTTAACTTCTTGACAAGTTGTGGTCTTGTAGGTAGTTTTCCATACCCATCCAAAATCTTTCCCTACTCCCACATCAATAGTACCTCTTTCCACTCATCATAAAACATGTCTGAAAGTAACAATATTGTCATACATTATTTCATAAATCAAACTACAAACACAATTGTTAAGGAAGCCTTGAAACTTTGCACAAAACCAATAAAGCACAATAAATCATTTTTAGCACCTAAAACAAGCATTCAACCTAGACATTGTGTGGAAATGTATTTCAAAAATCTATACCTTGTAAGCTTGAGTCTTCTTTTTATCTTGTCCAAGTTATGCATTTGGTCGGCCGAACTTAATCCATATTTTTCTTACATGTTGAAGATTTTCCCTTTATGAAGGGATCAAGTTCTTCAACATATTCAGGTTGTTGAAAATAAACAATAACTTGCAAAACTTGACGGAATCAACATTTCAGATGATAACTTGCAAAAGCTTGATGGAATTAGCATTCCAAATGATTATGATACTAAACATTTGGAATCACTCACATATGTCATTGTTGATATCTTCTAGAATTAGTATCTCCCAAGGAAATGAAAGAATGATGTAGTTTAGAGGAAGTGAATGAGACAATTGGAGCAGTGAACGGTGAACTAACAAGAAGAAATTGTAACACGCATTTTACCTTCACAACTTGGATTGTATGTTATCCACCCACAATGAAAAACTTTGAATGGGCAAGATTAGACTATGTCCTTGGTTTGGTTTTAAGAATTTTTGTTCACCAAAAGAAATCTTGTCCACTTTAAACAATAGTTTGTGACTAATTTTGTGACTATTGTTTAAAACAACTACTTTTATGACTACATTGTGATTGATCGTATGTGTCAATGTAGTCACAAGCCTAGACAATCACAGGTATGACTACATTTTGACTATACATGGCCCTTAATGGAAATTTCTACTACTTTTTTGCAACTAAAGTTGCCAACAATGATAATGTGGATGAAAAATCCATTAAAATCATCCAAAATTGGTGTTATTTGGAGATGAATTACTTTGTAGTCATTCTTACAACTATAGTTGTGACTAGGTTTGTTTGCACCATAATGACTAAACAATTCCTTGCCAATTGTACAAATGTGATTAAATCACCAAATGGTGAGAAAAATCAATGGACATTGGATTTAAGGTTTTAGTAGTTCACAAATTCCACATCATCATAAATTTCCACATAATCCAAAATCTATTACAAAATATTCTTTTCAATTTGACATTAGTGTTATAAGTCTTCAAAAAAATAATCTCTTGAAAAATATATGGCAAATGTTGGCCCAATAAAAATAACATGACTAATATTGTAAATAGGTGTACCTTAACAAATTCAACACATGTGTGTCAAGTAATTAATCATATTTGAGATTTTTAATTGAAAAAAAAAGATAATCCTAAAGATTCCATTTTTCTCCCATAAATATTTGTCTTTAAAAAATTCAGAAAATTATTAAATTCTTGAAAAAAATAATATTCACCAACCTATTGGCCAAGGTATATTTGTAGCCATGTGAAATACATATTATGTTTGAAAAAAAGTTTAATTTTATCCTTTATTCCTTACTTACTAATGAAAATTTTAGAAATAAAAAGAATCAATTGCTGAATTATAACTTTGAGATTTAATTTAATTATTCAACACAAGAATGCCCAATCCATTCTTGTACAAAAAATACCCAATTTGAATAGGTGTAAAAAAAACCACTCTATCATTTTGGACAAGTCAATTTCAACATGTCTATTGTGATTGGGGTGGTTTTTTTTATTGGACCATTTGACAAGTAATTTTAACTAGTCAAATTTTTACCTAGATTTTAAAAAATTGTGGCAAGTAGGTAGGTTGTAAAAAGGAAGGTAGGTAGGTGGTAGCCTATCCTACCCTACCTTATCCTACTTGACCTACTTTAACCTAAAATAGTATATCCTACTTAACCTACCCTACCTACCTTAACCCCTTAAGTATGTACATAGGTTATAATGTTCGGAATTGAACCCTTGACCTACTTAATGATAAACCAAGTCCTTAACCAATGGACCACACCATCAAAAGGTGTTCAACTTTTGTTAATTTTTTTATTTCACATGTTTATTTTGACACTTCAATACAAGATTATGAAGTAGGTAAATTGTAAGAGATAGGTGGGTGGGTGGGTAGGTAGCATGTAGGTAGGTAGGTGGGTGGGTATGTAGGTACATAATGTGTGAGAAGGTAGGTAGGTAATTAATATCTAGGTAGGTGGATGGGTGGGTAGGCAAGTAAGTAGGTAGGTAGTTAATATGTAGGTAGGTTACAAGTGGGTGAATAAGTAGGTAGGTTATAGGTGGGTGGATAAGCAAGTAAGTAGGTAGGTAGTGTGGTAGTATGTAAGTAGGTAGGTAGGTAGGTTATAAAATTATAAGTCGAAGGTAAAAAGTAGGTATGTAATAGGCATAAGATGTCCCATTTGACTAAAACCCATTGGCTATTTTGACTAAAGTTGTTTAACTTGACTAGATGTATTGGTCAAATAACTCACCCTAGTCAAATTGATTAGTCAAAAAATACATGCTTCAAACCCCTAGTCAAAATGGACATGTCCATTAATTAAAAAAAACTAGTTAGTCAATTTGAACTATTTGAAGAACCATGTTTTGTAATAGTGCTTAGAGCATTCAATCAAGATAACAAACATCATTCTAGTAAGGGTTTTTTTTAAGAAAATAAATTTATTATAATTATTAATAAAAATCATCAAGTAAAATGAAGAATGAATTTCATTAAGTGTTATTCATTAATACCATTAGTTGTTACTAATATTATTTTTACTTATAATATAAATTATAATCTAGGTAGTTGGTAAATTAGGTTAATATAAATAAATCATTAATTTTCTTCACAAACCAAGTAACAAGGGTTTTTTCGAATGAGCTAATGAAAAAAGTTCAATTGAAACATAAAATAGGATTATTCTAAACCTATTTATAAGTCCTACCTTCCTACCTACCTACCTAATTAATTAATTAATTAATAATCATTGAGCTTTTTTAAAAAATCCACATTTCACCAATGTCAAGGACATATAAAGGCTAAAAAAAAGGGGTTTAAGTTTAACTTTCAAACAAGGAACATAAAAACTAAAAACAAGAACATGAAATGTGCAAAATAAATGTGAAAATGGATATTTTTTATGTTAACATATGCGAACATGAACATGAAAAGAACATGACAAGTATATGATGCAAAATCATGCCTAAAACTAATGTTGAATAGACTAAAGGAAATGAGGGGTCTTAAATTTCTATGTGTGCATCGAGTGAAGAAGATTCTTAATAACCTTTCTAACTGATAGTTAATTATGAGTTAACTAGAAGTGAACTAAAATTTAACTAGAAATTAACTACTTGAATGAACTAAAACTAAATTAAAAGTTAGGTACATGGATGAACATTCAAATGAATGAATTCCATGGCATTAACATCCGTGACACTCAAATATACAAAGGATTTTACATGGAAAAATTGGTTCAAATTAATTAGATTTTAGAAAAAAAAATTCCATATTGCTAAAATTTTATCATTAGTTTTAATAAGCTTCTAAAGATATAGAAGGATTTTGTCTCATTTATAGCCAAATCTAGCTAAATCATCATATGGACGATCACCACTTTAACTACATTAGAAAATTGAAATAAAAAACCCTAATCTTGTTTCCATAATCATAATTGAAGGGGGTGCAAACGAAAGGGTGGTGACTTATGGTAATGCCCTTATCTTTATTCCTTCCACTTTTTCACCCATCCTCCCCCCATTCTTTTTCTTCCACTCCCTTCCTTTCTTAACTTTCCACTCCATCACTTCTTTCCTTATAAACAATTCTACCTCATTAGAGTGTTCCAATTTCCATGATTCAAAAATTTAGGTTTCTTTTCCATATTGCTTCTCCACATCTCTTCTCATTTTCTTATTACATCTGTCTTTCATTCTTCCTTTTTCTTTTTCTTATTGTTGTGAAGAAAGAAAATAGTTAAATGAGCTAGAGCATTGAAGAGAGGCATTCCAAGCCGCACTAACCCATGGTGAGGCACTCCACATTGCACATACCTATGGAGACATTATCTCAAATGTGAGGAGGCCTACAAACAAATGTGGAAAAACCTTCTGATAGGTTGGTTAGGACATAAGATAATTCATTTGAAATTGTTTTTCCTTCCTAAAACATGTCATTTCCTTTTTGTAAAGTTCTCCTGGACCTTGCAATTTTCTTCTCATGGAGTTTTGGACTACAAGTTGTAATTTGCTTGTTGTAGAATTCTATTTACGTTCTGCACAATGTGGAAAGTTAGTTCTAGTTTCCTTTTTAATCTACACCAAGTTGTTGAAAGTTCATTGAAATTTAATTTTGCATCACATTGTGTTCAACATTATGCTTTGAATGAAAGTTCAATCACATTCTGGTTTGAATCAAATCAATCCAAAAAGTAAAACTAAATTTACTCATGACCTAAACCCAACAAGAGTTCAACCTTATCAATTCGCTTTTGGTTTAGGGATTAGTGGCTTAGGGTTTGATGCTACAACATTAATTCAAATTAACACAATGGAAACTATCAAGTAACACAATCTTTGAAATGTAGAACGTATAAGAGTCCATCACCTTACCTCTTTCTTTTTCTCCATATTGTTTTAATTTGCACACTTGAGGAAATGTCATGGAATTAGCCTTGAAAAAGTGCCATGATGTTTGTAAAACTATTCCATAGTAGTTGAGCTTCGGAAAGGATGCATTTCTTCCAATGGCAGAAAGAAAGTATGTCCTTGATTTCTTGATCTTAAGCTTTTCAATTTTGTCAACTACAATAGGAAAACAAGTAATTTTGTAAAAGCACTATGAATTAACATCACCAATTGCTAGGATCCTCCTTCTGCAATTAATACAAAATATTAAACAATGTCCATAAATGATTAACACCAATTATGAACAAAACCCAAAAATGAATGAACAAACTTCTATACAATGTATAAGTAGGTTCTCATACAAATATCACATTTGACCACAACCTCACGACCAGAACATTGGATAAGGTTTAGGTTTCTAGATTAAGGTCTAGATTTATGGATTATGGTATAGGTTGATGGGTAAGGGTTTAAGTTCCTACATGATGGTTCAGGTCAATGGAATAGGGTTTAGGTTTAACCATGCCTATTTGCAATGTCATGTCATCCATACATCATCAAGGATGAAATGATCTAGTGGTCACCAAATTGTTAGCTACATTCCCCACACACATAATGATATGGTGGCCAGACTACAAGAAAACGTGACTTTTTAGAAAGTCCAACTTGACTAAAATGTCCACATTGACCAAGGGGGATGGTCATTTTGATTAAAGGCCTAAGGCATGAAAAACACGAGATATTTTTTACTAAGACATTTGACTAAAATGACCTTTTTTATTATGTGACAAACCAAACATATAGTCAGAAAGGCCAAAGCTCCATCAAGATGATCAAGGCTTAATCAAATTGACTATATTCAAAGGCCATTGTGATTTGTAACTAGTCAAATTAACAATTCTAATTTGACACTTAATCAAATCAACCATACTAATTTGGTTATTTAACCTATAAGTTTATTTTGCATAAGGTACATACCAAACCTAAGTTCATAATTAGTAGGTTTTAGGTCAAACATATTACATCTTGTAGCTACTTATAAAGTTTAATAAACTATTTAAATGTTAGTTTTAGGAACATGTAGGTGTTTAAATTTAGTACATTAATTAATTAATAGTTAATAATTGATAGTTAATAATCAATAATTTATGATTAATATTTTATAATATTAATTAGTCACCCAATAAATGTCAATTAATAACCAATAATTACCTTATCCATCAATTGTTAATTGATTAATTAATATTATCAAATTATCAATTTTATTTAATATTTTGGCTAATACTTGATAGTAATTTATAATTGTAGTAGTCAATATATAATTATAAATAATTATTCATAAGTGATTATGTTAAGTTAATTTGTTAGATAATATTTTTTTAATATATTAATTGATAATTATTATTTCATAATTAATATTAAATAATCAATGAAAAATAAATATAGTAAATAATCATTAATTATTATTTAATATTTAGTAATTATTAAGAATTAATCAATTAATCAATTATATTATTTATATTTATAATAATTCATCAATCATTTTCAATTATGTTTATTAATTACCTATAAGTAACCTATCCTAATAACTAAGTTAGTAGCCTAGGCCACCTAGGTTTCACTACTAGGTAGGTAGCCTAACCTAGGCCATTTAGGCCTACTAGGTATGTAGCATAACTTAAGTCACTTAAACCTCCAAGGTAGAGAGCTTAACCTAGTCCACCAAAACCTACTAAGTAGGTACATAGCTTAACTTAAGCTTAATCACTTAAGCCTACTAGGTAGGTAGCCTAAACCTAAACCTACCTAATATGTTAGGCTACCTACCTAGTATGCCTACACTAAATTTATTAATAGGTTAGTAGGTACCTACATAGGCTACTAAATAACATAGGCATAGATAGCTTACTAGGTAGGTATAAACATAAACCTAGTAGGTACTTATAAGGCCTAATATATTATAACCTACATGTTACGTAAATACATGCATTATTAATAGGTGTTTCCTACTATTTAGACTAACCTACCTATAACCTACCTATTTATGTAAGTAATGTATAAAAAATCAAGTTCATTTAATACAATATGCATGTTGAAAAAAAAATCATGGAAGTTGATTACAATATGTTGGTTCAAAATCATGTTCATTACAAATATGTTGTCCAAAAAATCACCTTATGGGGTGGTGATACAATGGTTAAGGACTTGACTCCTCAATGTGGAGGTGAGGAATTCAAGTCCCTACACTTGCAACTTAGGCTACCTTGGCTACTTAAATGACCTAATTAGGTGACCTAGGTTGCAAAAGCTACTAAACCACCTAACCTAGGCTATTTGGTTTAACCTAGGGGGCTTGGCCTAGCCTAAGTGGTTTGGTCTAACCTAAATGACTAAGCTAGGTGGCCTAGCCTAGGCCTAGGACATAGGATTGGTAGCTAAATAAAATTTTAAAGAATTCATAAATTATTAGGTTTATTAATTAGGTAGGTAGGTAGGGTAATTAATTAATTAATTTTTTCAAATTAATTTTTAATAAATATTTTTAATAATATATTTATAGTTGTTGGCCAAATTATATTATTGTCATGGTGATTAAGTAAAAAAAATTGACGTAAAAATCCAACCAAAAAGATTTAATCAATGGTCGGCTCTAAATCAATTTGTCCAAAATGGCACTTTGATCAAGTTCAACATGGGGGCAAAAAAACCATATTTCTTGTAGTGCCACTAAATCACTATCAAGGCCATTCATTGAAAATGTAATGATTTGGTGGCCACCAGATCATTACCAGGGTCATTCATAAAAAACATAACAATCTAATGGCCACCAAATTTATATATTTGAATCCTTAGAGAAGTGACGATCTAGTGGCCACCAGATCATTATCCTTGAATCCTCTAAAAGGTCACTATCTAGTGGCCATTAGATTATAATCGCATTGAAGACTAACCCATGCCATAATCTGGTGGCCATTAAATCATCACCAAATCGAAAACTAACCCATGTCATGATCTGGTTCCCACCAGATTGTCACCTCCTTGAACATTGACTAAACTAACCATTTGGTGGCCACCATATTATAACTTCAAATTGTTGAATGGCCAAAGAAATGACTTGGTGGCCACCAAATCATTACTTACATAAAATCATGAAGAAACAGACCTAGTGGCCACCAAATGGGTAGATGTAAGCTACGATGGTTCACTTTTGTGACGAAATGGTGTTTTTCCCTCAGGTACCTTTTATTCAAATGCATATGGTGATTAATATATCCTTACATTTAGTAATTGGGAGTTGAATCAAGACTAATAATTTCATTATGAAGATAATTGTGTGGTTATTTATTGATAAAAATTTCATGTGTTAGTAGTAATGAAATTTTGAAATCAAAAAATATGGATTAATCGTTTGAATGGAACATCACAAAATTAAAAAATATATATTAATTCACATTCCTAATTTGTTATTGGGATGCAATATATAATGTAGTACAAGATGATAAACCCATATGAAAAATCTTTTCTTTGAAAACTTTAATCATATAATAGTTAGGGACTTTTGAATGGTTAAAATTTGACCATATTTTCATAAGTCCATACGAGTTGCAATTTTTATTTTTTATTCAAATTTTTTGACCCAAATGCATATTTTAAAAAAGTTTTAGATGGGGCATTATTTTTATGGACTTTGTGAGTTTCCTTTTTAGGACTTCCAAATTAAAAAATGACATCAACTACATTAAATACACGTTTTCACATAGAATTTAAAAGCTTTATAGGGGATTGAACATGTATTGTTCAAAGATTAAAATAATAATATTTAAAAAAGTAACAACCATGTCCATTTGAATCATTTTAAAGAATCTTGTATGGACTCATAGGGAGTGTAATTTGAACCATTGTAGTTTGTATCTACCCAAATCGATATGCTTATAAAGGAGGAAAATAAACATATGGTGGTTGCTAGATTGTTACATCTCCAAGGTGTAATCGATAAATTTATGATTTGGTGGCACTAAATAAATCCATTTGAAGTGTAATGTAATTATACAACTCATGGCCATTAGATCATTTCTTCTAGAAGGGGGTACATAAAATGATTTGGTGGCCACCAAATCTTTTTTTTTTTGCGAAAATAATGAAAATAATCTTATGGCCTATTCAACAAGATTAGGAAATGTTATTATATGTTGGTTGCTAGACCATTAGTCTATTGTATAGGGTTAAGAATTATTAATATTTGGTGGCCACCATATTGTCTCCTCTATTTTTTGTAATAATTGCATAGGTCCTACATCCATGCAATAGTGATCCTCGTATTCACCTATTCAACAAAATGTTTAAGGAGAAATTGAAGTACAACAAGAATTATGAAAATGCAAATGTCGCCATGTGAATGTTAGACAAATGTGGAGAAGTGGGGTATAGAGTTGAAGATGGAAACCCCAAAATGTCACGACTTTAGCCCGCGACCAAAACAAGGGCTTACAAAGGTGTGGGCCAAGAGTGAAACCTAGGAATCACATTTCATGCTCCCGAGAGTGTAGGAAGGTGTGAGGGAATGAACTCACACATTCCCAAATGGGCTCCCACTTTGGGAGTTAAAGTCCTAATGGATTCCTAAATATTCATAAAGCAATTGCAAGGGTCAAAACTCATTGAATTAAAAAAAAATAAAAAATCATTGAAAGATCTTGGAACTTAAATGTTTAAAATGGTTTTGCACGTCCTATTTGAGTACTTAAAACACAATTTATGACCGAAAGAAAGGTTAGGAGTTAAAATGTCAATTTGACTCCTAACCACTAAAAGTCAAGAATCTCCTTGATTTACTTGTGTGCAAATGGTGTATCACATATTATTGAAAAGCTCTCAACGGGGGTTATAACTTTGTTTTAGACCTCACTTCAATCGGAGGTTTACACAAAAAGTTATGGGCTTCCAAAGTTGCGGTAGTCCCAATTTCGGGAATTTCAAAACTCCCAACTTGGGAGTCCTGGGACAAAATGACATGTGGGTGCAAGCCCCATGGCCAAGCATAGAAAATACTATAAAGGGGAAGGTGATGGCTTTCCTCAAGTCTAGGCCATGGTGAATCGTATGAATCTTGTGAATCCGTGTATGCCCATGGTTCATTCGTGCACCAAAAGTGCTCCAACCATGCATTAACCAACTTGTTGTTTGGTTTGTGTAGGGTTGTGTGAATAATTGACCCATTTGTCACTCATTCTAGTTCCCATCTTGGAGCTCCAACATGCCCCTCTACCCCCGAAGTGTTACGAATTAATGAACATACCCCATTTCCTTTTTCTTCTATTGTTTCCACTTTTGGATTCGCACTTGAGGAGTGTGGGGGTGCATCACACAAATTGAATGGTGCTTCCAATTTGAAAAATGGTAGGACCTTGATTTAGTGAAATATGCGCACATTGTGAACCTCAAAGTTTACAAAAATAATCCATAGTAGGTGATTTTTTTATTAATCCCATTCTTGATGTCATAAGCTAGGATCATGTCTGTTATTTTAAAAATGGACGATAGTTTGCACTCAAAAAATACTAAAAGAGGGAGGTTCAAGGTAGCAAAGTTCCTCAATAAAATCAAAAAGCTCATACACCAAATGTGTGACAAGATGGTGATGATGATAGTCATTGGGAAGGATACAAGAATGGAGACAATTTCTAAAGTGGTTCAAATAGATGTTGAAGGTTCATTTATGATCAAACCCCCCCCCC
>Ga0209611_10012621_pt1 | contig 11833 bp, 9 predicted proteins | sample S1TSphgellanicum_3_FD_187693 | JGI IMG/M metagenome (GOLD analysis project Ga0209611, IMG submission 187693) | Host-associated microbial communities from peat moss isolated from Minnesota, USA - S1T2_Fc - Sphagnum magellanicum MG (SPAdes) (version 2) | ecosystem: Host-associated > Plants > Peat...
GTTGGAGCTTGGAAGAATTACCTACATCTATTGGCCAATTGAGTGCACTCCAAAACCTTGATTTGAATGATTGTTCAAGCTTGCAAGAATTACCTACATCTATTGGCCAATTAAGTGCACTTCAGAACCTTTATTTGAACAATTGTTGGAGCTTAGAAGAATTACCTACATTTATTGGCCAATTGCATGCACTCCAAAACCTTGATTTGTCAAGGTGTTCAAGGTTGCAAGAATTACCTACATCTATTTGTCAATTGCATGCACTCCAAAACCTTCATTTGAATGACTGTTGGAGCTTGCAAACATTACCTACATTTATCGGTCAATTATATGCACTCCAAAACCTTCATTTGTTGGGGTGTTCAAGGTTGCAAGAATTACCTACATCTATTGGGCAATTGAATGCACTCCAAAACCTTCATTTGCAAGGGTGTTCGAGGTTAGAAGAATTACCTACATCTATTGGCCAATTAAATACACTCCGAGAGATTGATTTATCAGGGTGTTCAAATATACAAAAATTACCTTTCTCTATTGGCCAATTGAGTGTACTACAAAACTTTCATTTGAACAATTGTTGGAGCTTGCAAGAACTACCGACATCTATTGGTCAATTGCATGCATTCCAAGAGCTTAATTTATTGAGGTGTTCAAGCTTACAAAAATTACCTACGTCTATTAGCCAATTGAATGCACTTAAAAAGCTTGATCTATCGAGGTGTTCAAGTTTACAAGAATTACCTACATCAATTGGCCAATTGAATGCACTCCAAGAACTTGATCTATCCAGGTGTTCAAGCTTACAAGAATTACCTACATCAATTAGCCAATTGAATGCACTCCAAAAACTTGATCTATTTAGGTGTTCCAAATTACAAGAATTACCTATATCTATTAGCCAATTGACTGCACTCCAAAAGCTTCATTAGTCAGGGTGTTCAAACTTGTAAAAACTACCTATGTATATTGGTCAATTGAATGCATTCCAAAGCTTCAGTTATTGAATGAATGTAAATTATAATTTATAGGATTTTAAGCAAAACTATAATTATATATTGTATTAATAAGATTTCACCCATTTTGAATTATTGTACAAATCACATAAAAATGATTTGGGTTACAAAACCAAATAATGTTACAAGAACCATGGATATTCAATTGATTTATGATTGTGTCCCTATATTGTAAATGTACAATGTACACCAATAACTTTATAAAGGTTGTTTAAATATAATGTACACCTTTATTAGACAACATTTTATATTAATTTTGAAAATCTAATTTATTTTTGTCAAGTGATTAAAAATGTATTTAACCCAAGTACATCTTTAATGGAAGAACATTTTATAAAGTTCATAATCATCACCATTATTAGAACATAATGTAATAATGAACAATTTTTTTAAGTCGCGATTTGAACTCCATTATTTCAAGAAATTTTGAAATTTTTGATGGGGAAGATTTTTCCTTATGGTTACATTTTTTTTATGTATAAAGTCTCATGGACAAATTTTCATTAAAACTAGTACTTTGTAAAATTGTTATTATAATTATAATGATGTTTAAAGGTCTTACAAATCAAAATGATATTTTGTTAAATCATTCATATGTGCACCAATTCCACAACATAATGATAGCTAGGTCAAGATGCAAACCATCATCATCTATTGCTCACTCAAAATTAAAGTTCCAAAAAGGGATGTTTAATTTTTAACAGACTTTGAAATCCACTTTGAATTTTTTAAAATATAAATGATAACAATTGTAGTGAATTGTTGTATGTTAATAGATAAAATGATGTTTTATTATATTAATAAAAACATTTAAAAGTAGTTTGGATATTATGTAAATGTTTTTTTGACATATTTAAATATATATATATTAATTGTTTTATCTTCATTTTTTTAGTAATAAAAAGGAATGTATGAAATCGTGCAAATTGATTTCAAATTTTTTGTGCAAGAAAAACATGTTTATTTTAAAGCAAGTACATGTTCATTGGGTGAACTTGATAAAACAAATCATATCAAAATTTGACAAGCTTGAAATTTTTAACCAAATGGTTGCAAGGGAAAATATTCATTTTTTTTACCAATTTGCTAGTTGTTTGTATTCATTAAATTCAAAAAATTTAACTCCAAGCACATGCCACATGTGTAGGAAATAATCATGCAAAAAAACATGTTTAGTAGTCCACAAAAGTTAATTTTGGCATTTGTTTTGCATTTTCACTTATAAACCAAAATATTAATGCACAATTATGTATGCATGTGAAAATCACCAGCACCACATGAATTATATTACTTTGGATTATTCAATTTTGTTCATTCAAATTTGTTCCATGTAAATGTTATTTTTAAAAGTAGCCCTAAAAAACAATTGGAATTTTTATTCCTTTTTTTGAAACTCAAATTGTGAATGAACCTTTCATCAGAAAATATCTTCCAAATATCCACCATCATGCATCAAACTTGGACAAGTGTTGAAAATTGTCAACTTATGATAGTTTTTTGTTTACATTATATACATAGTTTGCATTCACCTTGTCTAAGTGTTTGAACTTGTAAAAACTACCTACCTCTATTGGCCAATTGAATCCATTTAAAATTTTCATTTGCCCACATGTTTGAGCTTGTAAGAAATAGATGTATGTTTATTGACTGATTGAATGCACTCCAAAATCTTCATTTGTGGGGGTGTTTGAACTTGCAAGAATTAAATGTATGTCTATTTGCCAATTGAATGCACTCAAAGAACTTCAATTGTGGGGTGTTTGAATTCAAGTGTAAGAAATAGATGTATGTTTATTGGCCAATTGAATGTGCTCCAAAATCTTCATTTGTGGGGGTATTTGAATTCAAGTGCAAGAAATAGATGTATGTTTATTGGCCAATTGATTACACTCCAAGATTTCATTTGTGAGGGTGTTCAAATTTGGAAAATTTAATTATATATTTATTGGCCAATTGAATTGTTCAAGGTAGAATTTTACCAAAACTACTTACCAATTTTTTGATTACCAAATAACATGTTATTGGATTTTCATTACCGAAATTGGTTATTGAAAAATTTGTTACCAATTTTTATTTATTGAAATTAATTTTACTACCAAATTAAATTAAGTTATTTTTTAAACCAATTTTTTTGGGATGTGGTTAACTTCCTATTCCACCGTTTTTTTGTTTCCCTTCTTAAAGGTACTTAAGGTTTTATACCTTTGAGGACTATACAAGGGGAATAATCTCTAGAGTAAATTAAATTTTTTATATGTAGAAATTTTCTGATTTTTTTTTTCATTTCTATGTTGCAAATATTCAATTTTTTGTATACAAGGTCTTTTTCCTTGTATTTGTTTCATGTTTGTTTATGTAGAAATTTTATGAGGCTATCTTACCAAATATCGACAATCCTTTTTTTGTTTAAGCTTTTTACTTATATAAGGAGAGTAAAAAGATTTTATCTTCTACTCCCTTATTTTATTCCTTTCAAAACCAGGTAGTTCACCAAGTGGCCTTAACATTTGCTGACCATACTGCAAATATTGAATCCAAAATATTTGGTTCATTATTATTCCTATTTGGACAAATATTGGTTAGAGTTATTTGACTTTACCAAAACAAACAACAGATTTATTATTGTTATTTGACAAATAAAAATTTAAAAACCAAAATAACTAATAGATTACAATTTTCTTTAGTTATTTACAATATCCCAACAATGTTGACAAGAAGTATGAAGAAAAGAATGGAATAAGTTTTGTAAAAAAATGCTAATCATAGGGCACATAGGTAACCTAAAATGACTAAAGCAACCAAAGATCGACATAGAGGAGGTTGCAAGTTTTCATAGTAGGGAACGTAATGAATTGGAGGACATTATCAAAAATATTAAACCAAAAACTATATGATCTATCGAAAACCATCCATTAGAATTACAACGCATTAAAACTGAACCAAAAACTTCACGAGAATCAATTTGGGACCCTATCGAAAATAAAACTTTTTGGTACCATATGTTAAAAAAGTAGGCAAATTACATTGTTTTTGGATGTATAAGGCATTATGGATAGGGATTGATCATTGGACATTGGCAGTTTAAATTTTAAATTTTTGTTTAGTTTTGATTCATGTTGATGGTGCCTTGGGGACAGCCTAAAGGAAGGAGTTCTGGGAAAGTGAAGAACATTGTTAAACACATAATTTTGGAATAAGGAGATAACTATAGGTACTTTGTAGCATAAACTACAAATTTTGGTTTGGAATACCACAAATTTAATCTTACTGTTTGATTACATTTCAATAGGACATGGAATTTTTTATTATATTTTGATTGAAGTTTTCAATAAACTAGGGAAGTACAGACTTTTATAATGATTTCCATATTCAAATTATTTTTTGAATTATTTGTAATATAAAAAATATCATGAAATGAATTGTAATTCTACTTTTGGTTTCTTACTTATATTTTAAAGTACAGAATATGGTGTTTTAATGGACTATAGACACATGTGTGTTTAGAATTAGTGCAAAAATTGGGAATGTGTGAATATTGTAATGCAAATTTGTTGTTTTAACAAGTGTGGAATAGCTCTAGAGGAATTTAATCCACATTTACCATTTGGCAACCATCTTTTGGGGAAATTTTCTCTATTTTTGTTATAGGGACAAAAGGATTTTCTACATTTTCCATTGTTTATATTATAGATGAGGCTGTTCATAAAAGCGGTTTAATTTTCAATTCAGATTTAGAAAAGGTATGTTAGAAAACACCAAAGGTCTAAGCGGTTGACAACATAAGGACTGCGGAGCAATCTACAAACTCTAAAAAAGCAAGATTGTGAAACAAGATGAATTGGATGGTGACCTAGAATTTACAATAGCAATTGGATTTGGAAGCAAATCATCAAGGTCTTGAAAGAAAAACAAAAGATAATCTTGAAAATGGAGAGGAGTTTGTGGAAATTATAGAAACCCCATATTGGAATCTAATATTGGATAGACGAGTTTTGAAAACAAAAGAAAGACCTGCAGGACACATGTCATTTCTACCACAAGAGGTGGTAAGGTGTGAAATGTGCATTGGTGGTCTTCAAAGAAGGCACAATTATAAATGACGATCTCCATGGAGAGAGATGCAGTCAAATATTCACCCAAATGAATGGGTGTGGTATACATCTTAGCTATAATCTATGGTTCAGAGTTGTAAAGATCAAGATGAAGTAAGGACTTTTTAAGTACCTGATCAATTGTACGAAATTTCAAGTCCAAAATCGATGACTAGCCAAAAAAAGGATAATACAAAAGTTATACAATCTAGGTTTGTGTACCAATCTATATCTCCAAATTATTATAAGCCAGTGGAAAACTAGGAGGTGGAAGAAAACACCAATATCAATGTGTTTGATGAAACTTAGGAAAACTACCTTAAATCATCTAAATATGTAGAGGCACATGTGAATGTGTTGGATGAAGTACCACAATCATACTCACATCAAGGAAATCTAGAATTGGATTAAATAAGGTATACAACCGAAACTAAGGATCATGAATATGTGGATTTGGAGGTAGCCAAATTACTTTCAAAAGTTTGTGCATTTTGTGAGGAATAAAAACATGCAATCATGGATTGTCCTTTTATGCCTTTTCACATCAAAGCAGGTATTGCTAGACATGTGGAGTTATAGAATGTGGCAAGAACATTAATGGATCAATCATAGGAGCAAGAACTAGGAATTCCTATAGTCCAAAATAGATTGAGAAGCATGGAGTTGGGAGGTTAATTGGGACCACAAAGTCAACAAATTCATCCATCCATTCAGTTTAGGAGTAGAATACCAAAAGTGTATTCACATCCACATTTTGCACCACAAAAGATACTAATGGGTAACGACATAATGGGGCATCATCAAACTTAAATTAATTCAGCTTCATTAAGAGTGTCAGTTCAATAATAATTGCGGAAATCTAGAGATAACTTGTTGGAATAGAAATTACTCAACCACTTAATGTTGTAATACCAACCACAAGAGTGGAAATTGTTGTTGCACTCAACACAAATTTTGTCAAAGGTGGAATACTAATTGGATTTGCAACAAACTTGGGTTGTGGATCGGGCGGGGTCTCGAAAGGAAGGAATTTGAATAGGAGTTCGGGACTACCAACAGTAATCATTAAAGTTGTTGGGACACCCCGGATGGTGTTTATTAATTTGATAATGACTACTCATGTAAACACGATTACAGATCAACCACCAATGAACTCAATAATTGTTGGAGGGTATAGAAGTACAAATGCTAAAAATCCAAAAGGAGGATATCGAGAACCATCTATCGTAACTGCATGAATCCCCAACCACAACAATGGCCATTCTGTGAGGTCAAATAAGGAAGCTCTTAAGTACCCTAACTTCAAAAAAAATGTTGACCCAGATGTTCATGGCAAAGTGTTAAATTTTATAGTGAAGGCAAACGCGGAAACTTTTGAAGAGTATGTCATCAATGTGTTTAAATATATGCTAAGAAATACAACATCGAACAAGTGCCATAATTACATGTTAAAATTTCCTAATTATGTTCTTTCGGAGCTTACACAAGCATTTTGTAAATGTGATCAGAAGACTCAAAATGTTGAACAAATATACATGGAGCTGAAGAACATGAAGTAAGAGGAGACTAAAAAGGTGAAGGTTTATTATGAGAAGATTCAGAAGTTGTTTCATGGTTTACAAGTACCAACCACAAATAGTTTCTTGACCATTATGTTTAGGGCAGGTTTACAATCATACCTCAAAATTGCAACTACATGGATGAAGTAGTCAACATTACAACAACACAAGGAAGCAACAATGTTGTCTGAAAAAGGAATGACTATTGTTGAAGTAAGGAGCGCACTTTCAGTACCACAAAATACTAAGCATGTAGCACCACCAAAGACATAAAATAATACAAGGAAGACTGAAAAGTATTGCACAAATTGTGGAATGATTAATCATAATGTGGAGACATGCAGAAAGGAGTAGACCACAGTGGTAGCCACAAAAGAATCAAAAACCATAAAAAACATTTTCATATGCATGCCACATTTATGGTTTGAATGGACATAAAATGATAAATTGTCCATAGTTTATTGAGATGTAAAAGATGTTCCATGGGAAATCTATGACAATAGTAGAAGTTCAACATGTTGTCGAAATACAATCAATCATTACAAATGTGAATGTGTTGGATGTTAATGTAACAATAGGAAGTAAAACAATTGACAAACATGTGTTCAAGGATAGAGAACCAAGGAAAGTAAAGAGTATTGTTGATTAGAAGAAATAACGATTGAAGAAGTCAATGGTGGAAATAATTCAACAGCTTCAAAAAACACAAACCTAGACAAAAAGGCCATCCACATCCATGGAAGGATGGAACACAACCAAGTTGGGTATATTAATTACTACTCTTATAAAAGCACAAAAATATCAAGAAGTAATGGATTCACAAGAAAAATTGATTATAGAAGAAATTTTTTAGGACATTTGTAAGTAGATGCTAGAAACAAATTATGATTTAATTTTGGGATAATTGTTTAAATAGCTCCTAAATTAAAGAGGTATTTTAGCAAAAACTAAAACCAGATTGAATTCAAAATCTAAGCATAACAACCATAAATAAACAAGTTATTCCTTCAGTATTAAAGGTAGGGATAGTTGTTGTAACAATAGATAATCATATGGCAATTATCCAAGTATAGATTGGGAAAAATACAATAGAGGATGTGTTACTGGATGGAGGTTTTGGAGTTAATATCATCATAGGACAATTGAAATTAAGGTTGGGGCTTCCAAAGCCTAAACTTGCACCATGTAATTTGAGGATGGCTGATCAAACAACCACAAAACTAGTGGGTTTGATTAAAGATTTGAGGATATATGTTCACAACATTCTTTACATAACTACGTTTCTTATATTTCAAAATAATGTGGTAGATTTTAGTTATTCCATGTTGTTGGGGAGACCATGGTTGAGGGATTTTAAAGTGGCACATGATTGGGGGAGTAACAATGTTAGGAATGCAACATTAATAAAGGAATGCAATATTTAGAACAATTATAGTCACCAAGTGTTTGGGAGGTGAAATAAGAAGACCATAAGTGTTACTATGCTTATACGATTATCAAAATGGTACCACAAATGAAGATGAAGATATCATCTTTGCTACAAAGCTAAAGTTATTCTCAATAAGAACAATCAATTTACCTAAAATAATTCAATCTGTGAAAACCACAGATTGTGGAGATCATGGATACTAGTGTGAAGACTAGTAATTAAGAGCTAAAATCAAGGGAATAAATCACATAATAGAAGAAGACTAGCAATAGATATGAACTAAAGTAATTCTAGAAGATAAGGTGTATCTTGAGACATCTTTAGTCATCAACCAAGGAGTGTTGCAATGGACAAAACCCCAACAAAAATCAAAGCACATGAATTGCAGATGGTTAGATGGACGTTAATTAAAGATTAACAATTAATGAAGCTCAACTTGGGAACTGATGCAAAACCACAACCGGTGAAGATCAATGCACAACTGGAGATAAGCAAAGTGTTGGAAGTGGAACAACTATTGAAGGAGTTCAAAGATGTATTTGCATGGACATACAAAGATTTAAAAAGGATTCCAACAGAGCTTGCATAACATATAATTGAACTACTACTATACATCGACACATCAAGCCAAGTACAAATTAAATCCAAACTATCTTATAGTAATCAAACAAAATACTTATAAATTGTTCGCAATTGAATTCATCCAATCTATACAGGAGGCTACATGGTTGTCACCCATAGTGGTAGTACCTAGGAAGAATGGCAAACTGAAAATCTATATAGATTTCAGAAAACTAAATGTAGCCACAAAGAAGGATCGATACCCATTACCTTTTATAAAATAAAGTTTTGAACACACTAGCAAGATATGAAACATATTCCTTCTTAGATGGGTATTCAAGATATCATCACATTTCTATAGTTCCAAAAGACAAATACAAGATTGCAGTTGCCATAGACTAAGGAGCTTTCATATGGAAGGTGATGTTGTTTGGAGTTAAAAATGGACCTCGAACATATCAAAGAGCTATTACCAAAGCATTCAAAGAATATTTGGACAATTTTATGAAAATATTATTGGATGACTTTATAGTGTATAGTGACATGGACAATCATTTGTAAAAGTTCAGATTATGTTTTCAAAAGTGTAGAAAATATGGCATTAGTATGAATCTAGACAAATGTGCATTCATGGTATTTTCAAGGATGATTATGGGTTTTATTATTTCCAAATATGGGAAACTACTAGATCCAAAAAAAATACAAGCAATAATAAACATGCCACCACCTAAGAATCCATTTCAAGTATTCAATGGTATGGCATAATTTTACAAATGTTTTATCATAAACTTTGTTGTTATTATGGCACCTATTATTAAATTGACCAAAAGGACAAAGACTTTTCTTTGGATAGAATAATGTCAAAAGGCTTAAGAGTTGATTAAATAGAAGTATATTGAAGCACTAATATTAATATCACCAAACTAACAAATGGAGTTTCATGTTCATACATATGCATCATTATTTGTTATAGGAACTATGTTGTCTCAAAATTTGACAGGGAAGAGTGATCAACCACTAGTGTATGCTTCTAGACTTTTGAATAGAATAGAACAAAATTATAGCACAACACACAGAGAGGTTTTTGTAATGGTTTTTGCTTTGCACAAGTTCATTATTTGTTGGGCAATAAATTCATCTTTTATGTAGATCATATGGCATTGGTCTATTTGGTCAACAAAACATAGGTTTCAAGGAAAATAATTAGGTGGTTGTTATTGTTCCTAGTATATGACTTCACAATAATGTATAAACCACGCATAATTCATGTAGTTACACATGGATTGTCAAGACTACTAGACATTATAGAACCCACATGTGTGCTTCATTGAACCATATATGTAAATTTGTTTTACATAGAGCCTGAATGGCTAAATGATGTAAAAGAGATTTTGAGAATATGCTAGATTGAAGGAACATTATCTATATAATAGAAGCAAAAACTAGTTAGGAAAGTAGAGCCCTTCACACTAAAGAATGGTGAATTGTACATAATGGGCCAAAACAATAGACTGCAAAGATGTTTGACAACTACAGAGGCATAGATGGTGATGAAAAAACTTCATGAAGGATCATCATGAGGTCATTTTGCAACTGAAATCACACAGAAGAAGACATTAGATGCAAAATATTAGTGGCCAACTATGTACAAAAATGTGAATGATTATTATAGATATTGTGATGCATGCCAAAAAACAAGAGGATTGGCGACTCAAAGTCTCGCAAAGTTGGTCACAAGTCTCCTAGAGAAACCATTTATGAAATGGGGATTGATTTTGTGGGGCCAATTAAGCCATCAGGTAGATATATGTTAAATGAGTAGTTACTTGTGGTAATTATCAATTAGTATATTTCTATTTACCTAGTTATTGTTTTAAGAACTACCAACTAAATTACATAGTTTTTATCACCATTTGAATTTGAATAGAACATAGGATTATTTTTGTTACGGAATATCTTTGGAGAAGAGGAAGAGATGAAAACCATTGTATCATTATCGAACATGGAGTTTTAACGAAATATGAATATTTTGATTTTTGGAAAAACTTTGTTTCCATAATCAAAGTTTGTTGTTATGATGTTTTATCATGCTTTCATTATTGAATTTTTATTCTAAAAATAGTTCTAAATAGATCTTAATGAGAAAACTTTGTTAGTATTAATTTAATTGCATTTCAATCCAAATTTTAGACTAAAATATTGGATTATAAATTTTGTATTTACCATTTTGTGACATCCTAAGGTCTAAATTTAAAGTGAATTTCATAATGTTGTTTATGTCTTGTTGCTAAAAAATTTGTTTCTATAAATAGAACTAGTAAAGAACCCCCATTTTTTAACCAAAAGTTTTCAACTACATGACATTTGCATCTATGTTTCAATTGGATTTTTTAAATTTTTAAACAAAATTTTGGCAATTACCAATTAAGTTGATTTGTTTACTATATTGGTATATAGTTGAAAGCATTTTTCAACTATGTGGTGATTTCTCAAAAATTCCTAGCATCAACAATGTCTCCAAGTTGAACTTCCAACTATGTTGGTAAACAATGTGAAACATGTTTCAACTAAGGGGTCATTTTTGAAATATTCTTTACTTGGCACACAGTCAAGACATTGACTAATGTTCAACTATTTTGGATGCTAAAATGTACTAGAAAATGGATGATCAAATGTACTAAAGGATGGATGAAATACAATCTTGTTTGCAATTATCTCTTTCAACTAGGTTAAACAACTAATAAGCAACTTTAATTTTATACATATAATATTGTAATTTTTACTTAAAATTATGATAACATTAAATTACATGTAAATTTTATTTGTATAAATGAATGGTTTTTTTGTGCATATAAATATTAAACTTTAATTTCAAAATAAAGTTTAAGAAATTTTTAAAAATATGTTAGTACTAATGTTTATGTTCAATACACATGTAATTTATTATTTCTATGTAAATCACTACAACATATCAAGTAATGATACATAATTAATAATATTGTGCAACTATAATGTTTATTCATTTTTATACACATGATATCTTAATATTTGTTTAAAATTATGACAAAAACTCATTAAACACTAATGTACCCTATGTCATTGCCCCAAGTTTGAATGCATTCAATTGAATTTTCCTTCCAAACCCCTTTTTGCAATTTGTTTGAATTTACAACAACAATA
>Ga0209611_10012622_pt1 | contig 11833 bp, 6 predicted proteins | sample S1TSphgellanicum_3_FD_187693 | JGI IMG/M metagenome (GOLD analysis project Ga0209611, IMG submission 187693) | Host-associated microbial communities from peat moss isolated from Minnesota, USA - S1T2_Fc - Sphagnum magellanicum MG (SPAdes) (version 2) | ecosystem: Host-associated > Plants > Peat...
TACACACAAACTTGGAATGATTCCCACTTCAAAGACCAATGTCATGGACCTTTACCTCTAAATGTTGCAAGGTTTTGAAATTTGGGATAAATGGACCCTTGGCATCAACAATTTGAACATCTTGACATTGAAGAACAAACAAACAAACAAAATCATACCTTCCTTCATGATCTTTTTCCAAGTCCCAACAATTTGATCATTTAAAGTATTTTTTTCCAAGGTTTTCAAAATATTTATGACATTCTAGATGCTTGGGCTCTTCGATCCACTAATCTTTTAAGTTATCGAAGATTTTATCGGCTAGGCACATGGTTTGACACCTTGTAATAAATTTACAAATGAAAGAAGGAAATAAAGCATTAAAATGTTATTGTAAATTCACAAAACACACATTAACTTTTTTTTTGTCTAACTTTCAAGGTATAAAATTTAGAAAATACACTAGTTGGTGATCAATAATTTCTTTTTAGAAAAAAAAAAGTGTTCTACAAAAAATGACTATAACCTAATTAGGCTTTAACAATTGATTTGTTAAATTTTGTAGCAACATGGAGAAAAAATTGTTAATATAATCTTGGCTCATCCAATTTAACTATTTGTTACATGAATTCAATAGAAATGTGTTTTTTTCATTTGAGATAAACACATTTGACATAGAATCACATTCCTTATAATCATAATTTTTAGTTTCAAGTGCTAGCCAATTCGATTTTGGGAACTATGTATGTATGTGTGTGTGTTTTTGTCTTTGGAATTTCAATCCTCCAACAAAGATATCGATCAACAAACCTTCAACTCAAACTACAAAAATCCCAAATAGTCAAATGAGAATCAAGACACCATCCCAATCATAAGATCTACTTCTTCAAGATGTAAGAACCATGTGCTTTTCAAAGGGGCCAATGGATTTGATGGTGGTCCCAAGTTGTAAATTTCTCTCATGGATCATCATATGGCCATTTGGCCGCCGTGCATCTTGAAGTCGTTTCAAACTATAGTTGAAAAAAATAATGTATACATATAATTATATTTGGAAGTTTGTCTTTTTTTTTCATCAATTTCCTTCACTTTGCTACCCCCAATTATTCCCCATTGTCTTTAAGTGTCCGATCTACCATGGAAGGAACATGATAGAGCCCACCTCCAAGTCATCGGCACCTTGGAAGGCATCTCGTCAATGAGTGGACCATCATTCAAAAACAATTTGCCAAAAGGGACCCACATATATGACACCAAATTCAACACCCATCTTCATAGAGTCTACCCTAATTTTGTTCTCACTATGCAAATATTTGGAGTTGAAGACTCAATGCATCATTTCATACAAACTTTCACTAATAACTTGTCATGTATTGGGAACTAATCCTCATACTAGGACATCATATACTTCCAATGGCAATGTGGGTTTTCTTTAACAATATTAATCCACGTAATAGGTCTTTTTGTCATGAAATTACTTGCATTTATTTTATTTTAAAACGTTTATCATTGTTTTCAATATCATTAAGCTCTTAGCATTTTGCATGAAATCAACCAATATAATTTATTTATTTTGTAATTAGCTCTTATCTTCTCCATAGTCCAAATTTGTAAATATGGAAGTTTCATTATGTTTGTGCAAGTAATAAGCTAAAGACTTGTAGGCCGAATTCTTAGGGAGAATAAGCTTTCTCATTAAGTGCACATATGAAAGTTGTTTTGATATGTTGTGTTTTGTGATCACAATTTTCATTAGGCTACATTTATTTGGCATTGGTAATTAAAATGTTAACCCACATGGGTTAAATAACATCAAGCAAATAGCTAAAGGGTTATGAATCCTAGGAACCATAGTGGTTGTGGTTTCAAGTCACCACTAGGCCATCTTCCATATTACTTATCAAAACCAACCAACCCTAACTATGATTCAATGAGTCAATAGGAACCATATGTGTACATAAGGTTTGAAATTTAGACCTTGGGGAAGGATTGAACAAACATGCTCTTATAACAATGTATGGAAAATGGCCACCAATGAAAAAATATGAAGAAATCAATGACAATGTTAAAAAAACAATCACCTATTTTATTGTTATATTATGTGTTTTTTGCAAGTTAAATATCTTTATCCCACATTTTCAATGAAGTTGGCAAGAGTTTGTCCCTTCGTTCAAATTTTTGTTTCATGAATAAACAATAATTGTGAATAAATGATAATATGTATCTACATGAGGTGAATTAATATGGATGAACATGATGCATAGATAACATGCATAGATATGTAATTTAATAATTTCGTAGACATTTATATTTCATGAGAATTTGTCATATTATTGGTTGTCATTTGTTATTGGAAGAGATTGGAATCTCATGTGTGTAACCTACATGATTTGCATAAATGATTTTATCTCTAAGATGTTTGAGAGCTTTTATTGTCTAGTTGGAGATGCTTGTTAAACCAAGCATCAAATTGTGTCACAATTGGCTTTACAATTCTTTTCTTCAACAAGATTATGTTACTTGAACAACCTCAAAATACTTTTCACACTCACTTGGCGTTTGTGTATATATTACAAAAGTTTTGATTTTTCGCAAGATTTATAATCTCGTTGGAACCTAATTTAGTTCCAACTTCTTCATATTTAGGGGTTGTTCCCCAACGGGTGGTCGCTATGGAGTCTCATCTTTTTGTGTTACAAAAGTAAACTCGACCATAATGTAGGAATGTAAATCTAAAAGTACACACATAAACAAGAGGAAAAAGAAAACACTCGCACTCCAACAAGAATCACGCAGTAGGGCACATACAAAAAAGTGGAAAGGATTGAAGGGGAGAACCTGAATGGTAATAATGACAACCCACCAACAGCATTGAAGCTCAGCTCAATAGGTTGAAGGAGAAAACATAGTACAATATGATGGGCTTTCTTGGCCAAACAACACAAAATGGTGGGATGGGCTTCATCCTATGCAATCTGTGTCATTTGGTTTCACTATTAGTTTATAACTCTCTATAAATCACCTAGAGACCAGAGAAACCCAAGTGTGTAACTTTGTAGGAACTGGTATAAATGAATAGAGAGACCCACAATGTTCGTATGTTTGCTTATGAGTTTGCTTGTCCATTTTCTAATGATGAGATTTGTTATTTGACATCTTGTCTATAGTCATTAGATGGCAGCTAATATTAATGAGTAAATCGATAGTGTTCAAGGGGTTTTGTCCCGATTCAGTAGATGCTAGCAATTTCACTAGTGATACAATTGGAAAACAGTATGTGGCACCGGGTGGCTCAATCTCCTATTTTAGAGCAATGAGTTGAGGGGCAGTGAGGGATGGAAGTTGAGAGCTCTCCCTGGAGCGGCTGCGGCGTCGCCGATGTTGGGTACTGCTGTAATACTCAATATGATCAGTTACAGCCATTGCTCTGGCAATTTCAGCTCTCCGCCTTGCAATTGCAACTACCCTTTGTTTCCACACTTTTCGATCCTGCAGATCACAACAGTGAATAACATTAATGCTCATCACTGATGTTAGCCACTCACACCTGAGATCAGTGAAGATGAAAACAAAACGTGCTGGAGATTATAATGCTTGCATGATTGTGATGCTGTCACAAACAAAACACTTGCCCCAACAAAAACAAAAACCTAAAAGGTTGAATCCTGGAAAACTTGAGATATCCTTTCTAACAAAACAAACTACAGTGCAACCCCATACCCAACTCAAACCCAAAAAAACAAACAAACGAAAAAGAAAAAACAAGGAAATCGCTTCTTTTGCACAAAACACCTACTATAAGGGACTTGTCTTAAGATTCTTGATCATTACATGGACAATGCATGGTTCTGGTGCAGGGCACTGCACAGGTCGGTCTATATCACTCTGCTCCAACGGATGTGGCAATGGACTAAATTCCTCTACATGCTTGACACCATTCAGTAGAGCAGAATCTTGGTGCTCCAAACCATTGACACCATTGACTCCATTGGCCTTATTCCAAGGCCCATCTCCTTCCTGCAATAATTTTCTCATTCAATCATCAGCAAGTTGGTAGTAAGCAAGCCTAGAGTCTTCATCTCTGGCTGCATCACTCCCCTTTCTCATCTGTGACAACCCCATCCTGCTGATAGACTAATCAATCAGCACAGAAAGGAAAATGACTTCCCTGACAACAATATGGGAGGGATCTGTGCTTCTTCTTCATACAGGACAGAGGAGTAACAAAACCCCATACTCACTCTCACCTTCTCTTTGTGATCTCATCTTCAAGCTCACGGAATGCACATGGATTCACATGGTAAGTAAGAACTTTTTTTCCAAGAGTTGCTAGATTTTGCCTAAGAGTAGGAGTGGAAGAAGAAGAAAAAGAATGATATATGCTAGATCAGATTCCACCATGCTTTTGTCTCTGTCAAAAAGCAGGTGAAATATGTTATTCTTCCTCAGATTCCCTTTGCAACTGTAAAAGAAATCACATACTAAGTCCTAAGTCCTATGTCTTCACGATCGAGAATCGCGTCAGATTTCTACAGATGCGGTTTTTGTAGTCGACGGATCCGCATATCGAACACGGCTTACACGACTTGAATCGGTGGTTTACAAAAATCGTTCCTCCGAGCTCTGCTGACGACAGTGAAGAAGAAGAAGAGGAAGCAGCAGCAGCAGCAAAAGAAGAAAGAGAGGAAGAAGAAGCTATGATAGTATTTGCGTTCCCCGTGCCAACAACGGAGATTGCTTACGGGGATTGCTCTCTCGAACAATTTCCTCAAGATACAAATGTCAAGAAACTCTAAGAAGTCTTTCGTAAGCAAGAACAGAAATTCTTGCGCTGCAAATTTGAAAGAAAAATGATGCAGCCTCTCTCTCTCACACACACACACAAATTGTTTCGCGGCAAACTTGAGAGAAAAATGATGCATTCTCTCTCTCTCTCTCTCAAATTGTTTCGCGGCAAACTTGAAAGAAAAACGATGCAGCCTCTCTCTCTCTTTGGCGCGCGCGCGCGCAAGCACGAGGACACACACAAGCACAGATATAAACAGAGATGAACACAGAAGAAGAAAGACGCACCATCCATGGCTCCATAGATGCAGCAGCAGTGAGCAAACCTCCGAAACATCCTCGAGAACGCTGCTGCTAGGGACACGAGAGAGGAAGCTCTCCGTTGCGCAGTAGTCGTAATAGACCTTGGTAGGGATGCAGAGGAAGAAGAAGAAGAATAAGAAGAAGAAAAGAGGAATATACAAATATACATGTGATCAGTACATATGTCCCGCCATGCCTTCTCAGTGCGCTATTTTTGGCTTGTGGGAAAATCAAACGCGACGACGACGCACGCGCCCGCTCCGACGTTGTCGTGTAGTACGCCTCACGAGACGACAATCTGACGAAGAACTTTCGTCTTTCACAACGCGCAAGAAATGCAGTTCGACGACTCCCTTCACAGTTCGACGACTAACGCGCAGTAGTGCATCTAGAGCGACAAGCCCAGCAGCAGCACTGCACCTGCCAACAACAAGAAGCACGCGGTTCGACGATTACTAAATGTCTCTTTTCCATTACAAACAGTGTGCTCTGATCACAGCAACCTAATGGAAAGCCACTGACATAGAGGTCTTGTTCCTTGCTGCACGGATTGGTGCTTTCCTTTTCCATTAGAGGACCTGCAGACTAATACAACTGCATTGAAAATATGTAATAAAATCTTGTGAACTCTTAGAACCCGTGTCCATAAGGAAAAAAAACGGACAGATGTCATTTTGTGCTGAGTCGCAGTTTGATTCATAGCTCTCAGAGCTCCTGAATTTGGTTCATATTTGAGAGTGGGTACATTGACCAAAACGAGCGAGAGAGAGAGAGAGAGAGAGAGAGAGAGAGAGAGGATAACTTTTCTTTTGTAGTTTTGTACAAATCCACAAATTCAAAGTTTATGATAAACAACTCCACACAAGATTTGCTTCATCTATTCTTCATGATCATTTTTGCAATTAAGAAAAAACTTTTGTTGCATTGTTGTCTGGCTGTTGCAAGAGATAGAGTGATTCTTGAGGACTTATGATGGGAAGAGAATGACAATTGTAGGAGAGGAGACACAGAGAGAGAGAGAGAGAACAAACAAGAAGGAAAACATGTCTTGAGCTTTGTTGAATGACAATTAGCAAGAGGAGAGACGGACAGACAAACAGACAAAGAATGACAACAAACAAGCATAGCTCAAGACATTCGTGTAGACAAATCACAAAGGGCATCATCATCATCTCCTCTGATGCAAAGCTGGTTCCGCCAACACCATAACCTATAGCTTCAATACAAGAGCTAATTTATGGGGGAATGAACACAATTCAAACCTGAACAACAAGCAAGAAGACTAAAGATCTTGGATGATGCAAGAAGATGATGATCATAAAAGGACAACTTAGGGGTGTGTGAAGAGCACCTAAACTCATTTGTGGTCACATGGCTCTTCACCATCCATCCCACACACCACAAACAATGGTTTATAGTTCAAGGTCAAATTCATCTTTTTCATGTCATGCGTGTGATCAAACTGGCAACATTGAGGAGTGTGATGAGATACATACATGTGCAGCAAGCAAGCAAGCTGAGGGGCATTACAACAGAGCCAAGATGATGACAACAACAACAACAACAACCACCTACAAACATAATGAAGAATCTTCGACTTTATGCAGATGTACCCAAGCTCAAAGTTAGTTGCCATCAAAACCATTAAGACCTGCAAGAGACCTGCAACAACATCCACTCCAACAACAACAGCAAAACTCATTCAATTTTTTTACCATGCAAAAATGTAATCTTCAAAAAATCGTCTACAAGAAACCAAAATCCTTCAAGATATTGTAACTCTTATAACTAATCTTAAGTCTCAACACAAGCCAAAATATCATTTCTTTCACAAATCCTTATATGAAAATAGACCTATTATTTATTACTTTGGGGGCCAAAATCCCTTAAGCTACTATACTCTATAATGAATCTAAACACAATATCCTAATTGCCTTGGTAGGCAAGGCCAACAAATGCAAAACCAATTTCGACTAACAACCCGTGCTTCCCACCTTCTTTACAAATCAGGTGATCTTTGCCATCTCCTTTTCATTGAAAACAAAAGAACCTTAAACCCTAGACCTAGGGGCTTGCTAAATTGACCACCAAAATGATCTATAATTTAAAGATTAATTTTAAAATTTAGGGTAAAGATAAACCCTAAACCTTATACCTCCTACTTAAAAGTGGGAGGGTTTTTGTGTTTATTTTAAGTGTAAAATCCCTTGCAAAATAGGTGTAAGGTCCTTCCCTCATAAGGAGTCAATCCAATATTGCTCTTCTTTTTTCAAAGGGCTATTCACGAATATAAATTGCCCTTCAAATTCACAAGGCAATTTATGGTGACAATTAGGCTCGCTTTACACTAGGGAGTCCAGGCCAAAAAGAACTTGGGGCCAACTTTGAGCATTTTTTGGGTTGCAAATTAGTGTAAAGCCCTTTGGGGCCAATTTCAACTTTTGCACCAATAGGAATGCTGGATTTGGGTTGAAAATTGGCCATGACTCCTAGTAGTGTAAAGCGGGCCTAAGAATGTGGTGCCATTGCCTTTCAATGAGTCACCATTTAATTCCATTGAACAATTAAAAATAAGAGCATGACACCTTATAAAAAGGAAAAATAAATAAAAATTGCTTATTTATGTGTTAAGTGTCATGTATCATCCCAAGCTTTAGTTGCCAAAGGTGCCTCCCTTGTCACATTGAAAGGGGAGAAGTTAGTTGTGTAAAGGTGGTGGCATGGTGTATAGCTTGTGTAGTTAAAAGTGAATTGCCCACATTTATGCTCCAAGTTGAAAAGACATTCATTACTTTAGGAAGAAGATGTATGGGAGTTTTTTCACATCCTTACTACTTGCCCATTGTTGTGAAATTGAACCTAACTTGCATTTTGGTTTTCAATTAAAGTTGTCAAAAGGAGTTAAAGCTTGACCTAAATTGTTGGGGGCATTTGGCAACTTGTTTTCGCAATCTCAAAATTTAATAGTTGGCACCAAGCTCTTTTTTTTTTTGGACAAATTTTCACCACTTGGGGAAAACTATATAATCCTATGCAACTCAAACAAGAATTATGTGGAAAAAATGCATCAAAGTTGGGAGATTTTAAGGAATTTTTTTTAAAATTATCATATTTAGATAATAGAAATATTTGTAAAGTGTTTTAAATATGGGATGACTCATTATTGGGTCCAACCGTGTTGGAAATGTTAGGTGAATGGTAAATGTGTAAATTAATTTGCATTGGGTGTCATAGTTAAGACCAAACTCCTTTTAACATCAACCCTCTCATGCTAAATTTTGATGTTTGGTCAAGGTTTTTTGAACTTTGTCAATAACATTAAAAGGAACATTAAAAAAAATAAAAAAATTTAAGATATGAAATAAGGGTTGGATTGGGCATGACTTCAAGTATCACTATAATAAGTTTTAACAAGTCATCCAAATATAGCAAAATTCTTAAAATTTTATATTTTCCACTAAACTATAGCCAAAATTGGTTAATTCCTCTTGTGGATGATGGCCAATGTGGCTTATACATCCCAATATTGAAAGAAAAAACCTTTTTTTGGGACAATACACAATGTTTTTTGGTCTTGACAATTGTGCAAATGTAAGGTGAAGGATTTCTTGGAGAAATAAGCATTCAAATGAAATTGATGAATCAATGCACCAAAATGGTACCAAGTTTCAACATGTAACATGTGTTTAGGCTATACTCAAGAAAATAGTGGACTATTTTAAGGGGCTATAGTGGATTACTCCTAGTAGCCAAAATGGAATTCAAAATCAAAGGCCAAGTTAATTAATCGTGTGTTTATACAAACCCTTCAAAAGTAAATGAATATAAATTTGCAAGTTGAAGATTCCAACAACCATAATACCAAATAGAAATCTTTAATCCCTTGGTATGGTTTAAAAGGAAAAAAATTAAACATATTTTCTCTTCAGGAGACCAATAAGGTGCAAAATACATGAGGTTCATGTCTTGATATGTACATTAATTCTATATAGTTTTAAACATAATTGCATTTCAAAATACCTCAATTATTTCATATATAAAATCTTATATTTCTCAACATAATATTTGAAATTAAATTAAACAAAAAAAAATCCAGAATGTAATGCAATTAAATGCATAATAATGGAATTACTTTTTTTTAAAAATGAAATTGAATCAAATTATTTGACTTTCATACCTTCTAGTCCAAAGTACTAGCTTGGTTTTCATAACTTGGTTCTAAATTACTAAGTATTTTATATAGATGAGTTTGAAAAACACATATTTCAAATCACAAGGTGCACATTAAGGTAGTATTAAGGTGTTATAAACTTGGTGGATGCATAATCAATTTCCAAAGGAAAGGCTGATTAGTATCAAATGTTGCTTACTTTTGTAATGATTCAAATTATTATAAGATACAAGTATGTTTGAGGAGACAACTCAAGAGAATTGATCCTCACACATGCCCCAATTATAATTTATTCTATGATAAAAACATAGCATCAATGAAAAGAGATTTGAGCATGTGTCAAATGTTTGGAATTTTTTTTTAATTACGGTATAAAATTGAAAAAATGTTTACTAGTTGGGTGGAAACCTCATGAAGTCATAAATATGTTTGAAGCAAACCTTCACATTTTATGATGATAATTTCATGGACAATTCCATATTGTTTCATTTGGATGCATTTTTAAGCTTTAAAAGGACAATGCAAAATTAAAAAGGAGTGGATAGTGTGGTCCAAGCCAACAATCTTGAACCTTTTCCGAATCATTTTTAATCCACAAACTAAAAAAATGTTTGAATCCCAAATTAGTTGATATTTCATGAACAAATTGTATTTTGATGGAGTTTCATTTGGTAAGATTTATTATTGCTAGAGGTCACCATGAATGTTTTTCTTTTTATGTTTATTGTATTGTTATGTCAAAGTAATCACATAAGAAATTAGTATTATTCAATTATTTTTATAGCTCATTTACATTCCTATTAACATAACAGGAAAATCATAACAAGAAATAAACAAGATTGATTATCAATTTGGAATTGAAAAATGCAAAAGGTAAAGAAATAAGAGGAGTAAGAAAAGAGAGTTTTGAAACAAGAATGAAATGACACAAAACACATTTATCACAACCCTAACCTTAGGTTCTAGACCAAGGTTGCAACAAGACAAAATGGAAATGGGCATGTTGTAAACCCAAGGCATGGTTTGAGCCAAATAAGATGAATTACAGACCATACACTATTTTTCATCCATTTTTCTTAAATTAAAATTCTTCACATTTTATGTGTAGCTTACCATAAACTCAATGGAGTCCACCATTACTTCATACTGAAAGTTTAAAAACTTTTTAATAGTTTTTTTCATGTTTATGCCATAAAAATGATTGTGACTACATGTGTGACTAAGTTTTTTGGCATATTTTACCATGTTTTCACCTTAAAATCACATCAAGTTCTCGCAACCTTTTGTCCAAATCATAATGAATTAATAATGCGCCTCAAGTTTATGGGATTTATGTTGTTATCTATCAAAACATATATTTGTATCACCAATACCACTTGATAAGTCAACGGTATGTAAACATTCATGGCATATATTACATGTAATAACAAAGGACATTTTTTGGTGCTCAAATTTTGATTCAACAAATGTAGTAATGACCTTTTAGATTAATTTGAATGCACTCCTTTGTATGTAGTGAATCACTTTGTCCATGTGTTTTTTTTTGACGATATGGGTTTAAATTCTAAATTTAAATATATTCAATTCAAGGCACAGATCCAACTTGGTCATAGATGAATGCTTTGAAACCTAACATTTATTTGTGGATGAACCAAAAAGATATATCATCAAATGATGATATTAAAATCTAATGTATAAACATATAATTATATCAAGTGTTGTTATAGGATGCTTAAATGAGCCACAATTGGGCACACATGAATGTTTATAACATGATAAATTGCAAAATGACCATTATAGCCTAACTAAATACCATATGAGTGCATGTTAAAGTCACTAAACACACCAAAAAAAATCACAAGATTCTATTTATGGGTACATTCACAATTGGGATACATAAAAGGAATGTCTTGCCCCAAAATCACTTTCAAATCACCATTTTGAATGAAAATTAAGTTTACAAAATAATTTATTTGGTAGATTTTCTTTTTTCATTAGATAGTCACATACTTCTTGATTAAAATGGTGGGTAGATGCAAGCTATGATGGCTCAAAAGCGTCAAGAGTCCCAATCCCAAAAATCCATATAAATGGAAAAATTAACACTAAAATGGAAAAAATAAAATGTTAAAAACCAATGTTTAGTGGGCCTTATGTGACGATTAATCAATTAATAAATTTCATATGAAAGGCTGCCCATTTTAATAACTCATTATTATACATGTTAGGGGGAAAAAATATTAATCTAACAAAAAATGACCAAGATTGGGACTTTTGAAAATATGGCCCAAATTTGGTCATTCAAAAGTCCATAGTTATTTGTTTGTTAAAGTTTTTGTTGTAATTTTTTTCAATTCATATTTTCTTTCCCATCATGTATCATATATTGAGTCTTTATAAAAAATATTGAAATGAAATCATAAGAAAAAATGCATTTGACTGTTAATGCAGAATCCAAATTATAATCCATATGTCCATTTTAAAGGTCCATTACTATATTATTAGTGCATGTTTATTGAATTTCGTTCATTAATCCATATTTTTATTCAAATCAGAAATCTTAATCCATAATTTTTTTGTCAAATTGATGTTTGT
>Ga0209611_10012624_pt1 | contig 11832 bp, 3 predicted proteins | sample S1TSphgellanicum_3_FD_187693 | JGI IMG/M metagenome (GOLD analysis project Ga0209611, IMG submission 187693) | Host-associated microbial communities from peat moss isolated from Minnesota, USA - S1T2_Fc - Sphagnum magellanicum MG (SPAdes) (version 2) | ecosystem: Host-associated > Plants > Peat...
GCATGTGACAATACGTATACAATGGAGTCAAAGGATGAAATGTATTTGTTGACTTTATACTCTTTGTCATTTGCGACTAGTTTTCACATGCGACTTGTCTTAGGCGACTAAAAGGATTTTAGTTGCAAAATGTCTCTTGCAACTAAAATTTAGTCGCAAAGAGCAGTCGAAAATACATGTTTTTCTTCTAGTGATACTTGTACGACAAATCATGAAATGGAAACACAAATTTATATATTCAAACATGAACTAAAATTGAATATTGATATATGGATCTCATAACAACTTTTGCACAATTAAAACACCCCATCATGGAATAAATAACAAAATTATAATCATGATAATAACTTCATGAAGGTTAGAATTCTAAAACTACTATTCCCCAAAACTTAATTACATTTATAGTATTAGATGATTCATCAATCACAAGCATGGCCAACTCATTATGAAGTACAATTACAAATTTATTTTTCAACCTTAAATCAAAAAAATAGTCCAATGAAGCCTAGATCAAATCTATTAGACCGTGATGTTTGTGATTTACAATTAATTAGTACATTGTTTCTTCAAAATTTATGAAAGTTAGCTCCATCAATTGGGTCCAAATATTTTATTTCACCAACATTCAAAATAGCCAACACATTGTTAAGATCTATCTTTGGTGGAGCCTTAGACACCTCTTGCTACCCATTTGCACCCACAAGAAAAAACACAATGACCTCATGACATGATGAAAAATTTCAATACATGTAGGGTTTATATGAGAATTTCCACATGTAAAAGGCATTGGAATGTGAGATTCAAACCTTATAGAGGCATGATTGCCTCTTCTTCCTTGTGGCAAAACAAGATAACTAAAAGCTTGGTAATCATGTAACAAAATGTGTTTATGAATGCATTACCTACATCCTCATTTTGTGGACTAAAGATTAGAAGGATAATTTTACTTTCCATTCTATAGAAATTTATGTTGGTTTTTAACACCACATGTGTAACAACATTGGGTATCATGACTAAATGTTTAGTTGCACCTCCATCATTGGAAAACTACTTCACTTACAAAGTAAAATTAAGGAAATTGGCCTTCAAAAAAAAATTGTTTGAATGGGGAGTGAAACTTACACTATCATAACCACAATCTCCTTGAGAAACATGATTTGTAGAAGATGAGTTTGGGAAAATAAATGGAAAGGGGGCATTCTAATTGCCATTGCCCCTCTCCCTAAACTCCTACTTCAAATTGAGTTTTGGGGGGGGGGGGGCATAAAATTTGGTAAATGCAAGAAAATGACCTCACCACCATTACCATAGGTTGGAACATTTTGTGTGTTCTTTCTTATAAGGATGAATTTTTAAAAAAGAAAATAGAAAGGGGGGCTTGGGATTCATGCCATCATTGCCCCCCTTTCACTCAATTTTTGATGAGAATGAAATTTGGGGAAAAAGGGGCATGGGACAAAATTTTGCAAAGGTTTCATGTAAACCTCTTTACCATCACTACTAGTTAAAACTTGATGCAAATGGGATTTTCAAGTGGGGGGGGTTAGGAAACAAATTGACAAAGGTTTCATCAAGAACTTTTCACCAACACTAATGGCAATAAATTGCTATGAATGAAATTTGGGAGGACTAATGGCTAGAACTTGATGCAAATGGGATTTTCAAGTGAGGGGTTAAGAAACAAATTGACAAAGGTATCATCAAGAATTCTTGATCAACAATGGTGCCAAGAAATTACTATGAATGATTTGGGAGGGGGGGGGTTGCGGAATGGTAGAAGTATTGTTGAGAACTCTCTACCATCACTAATGGTTAAAATTTGTTGAGAATGAAATCGGGGGGAAGAAGGGGTGAAATGTTTTGGCAAAAGTGATTCAATAACTTCTCCACCATTACGAATATTGCAGAGTTCTTGTAAGATAAAAAAATGCCACAAAACAATAACAATAAGTAGGAAGAAGGAGTTGTGAGAAATTTGCATTACCATTGTTGCTATCATGCATTTCTTGTCAATCTTTTTTTTAGTTCCAATTATCTTGTTGGGTGGCTTGGCCGCCAATTTTCTTGCAATATTTGGTTGAGTTCACCAAAGTTCAAATTGTTTGCTCCCTAATTTTTATGATCAACTCATACAACAACCAATCTATGCGACAACAAAACAAAACAAAAAAAGTTACAAAGACCTAGATCTTATGGCCATAAAACTCCTTTGGGTTTTTGGACCTTGAAAAAGTTTTTTTAGTTAATTTATAGTAGATTTTGTTGTATGATCAACTCCTCTTGGTGTTGGTCATCCTTCGACCAACATTCAAGTTTTACAAGCAATTTATAACAATGAAACTCTTTAGCTAAATTAATGGTTGTAGTTTCCACTATAACTTAGTTGACCAACAACATTACAACTAAATAGTTCACCCAGCAAACCATTGCTTCAAAAAAATAAATCCTTGAACATTTTCATCTCTCAAAAAAATGCACACTCCACCTTCAAAAATGGGAACACAACACTATTTAACATGGGTATTGTAGAAATCTTCAAAGTTTCTTGGATGTTCCAAACCTTCTTTTCACATTGCAAAGCTCACTTATATCTTAAATCAACGCTTCACAAGCATGTGATAAAAACATTTATGGGTGGGAATGATGGAATCCTATGAAGTCCATAATAGTTTTACTTGATTTTTGGCCTAGGAGTTGGTACCTAAATATATAGTTAGGGCAATGGACCATTTAAATCCATTGTGTCAATAAAAGGATTTAATGGAAATGTCAATGTGTAGAAAAGAAATGTCTTGTGAAAAAGATGAAAAATCATTTTATTTTCAAAAAAAATTGTTCAAAAGGTTGACATTTTCCAACATTCTTCATTGAGTTTAATTTAATATTTTAAAAATGTGTTCACAAATTGATTCATTTTGCTTTGATTGATGAACCAAAGGAAGGGGTTTGTTATAATTCTTGTATCAACAAACATCCAAAAGCCAATGTTGACATTATAAAGGAAATGTTGTTATTTTTCTTTTCATTATAATTTGTCGAGATTAAGTGATGAAATTGAAACAAGCTATTCTTTGAACTTTTGAAGCAATAGTATGAAACCTTTACTTTTTTTGTAACACCATGTTTGGTGCTTACAAAAACACATGTTTTAAAAAAAATAAAAATCTATAATCTCTCTATCAAATTAAGCAAAACATAATTCGAAATTTCCATCGTTAAAAAAAAAAAAAGGTTTTCAATGGAGGATAACTTTTCTCAAAGATGGGGATTGACTCAAATGAATCCAACTTTAAACCATAATATTGTATTTTGTTGTTCATGCACTTGTTTTTGTCCATTCATTCCTTGTTTTTCAAACAATTAATTTCAAATCATTTTGCTCATTCATTCACTTGGTAATTTTATAGCTAAGGTGGTGGGGTAAGATAAAATAATGACAAAATATTAGAAAACAAATAATATCATCACCCTACTATTTTTTTTATTTTTTCTTATTCCCATGTGTTCCCATCATGTTCCCATAAGGTTCTCATTAAATCCTCAAAAGGTTCCACAAGTTCCTAAGTTATTCCCCAACGCGTTCCCAATAACACTTGAGTTATATCCCATATGGCATGCCCAAAGTTCAAGCCTCATGTATATAAACTGAAAAGGTGGGCCATAGGGAGCACATTTGTTTCTAGTTTGTGAATAGTGTTTCCAAGACGTGCTTCTATTGGAAGAGTGCCCAAAATGTTCCAAATTTTTTTGGTGATGGGCCAAATCAAGATGGCTCCTTCAAAACAAAAAAACATGAGCACACCCATGGAACTAATTAATATGAATTGCACTATGTCCATTTGGGGGAACTTTGTCGAATTAGTGGGATTTAAGTTTCAAATTTTTCATTGCAATCTAGAAATTGTTCTTCATGTAGGAGGGTATACTAGTAAGGGTTAGGGTAAATGATCCCTATTCAAAGGTCTTGGGTAAGAGCAAATACATTTGCCTCTTACATAAATGAGTAAAGATGTTACCTATATGACACTCACCTAATGTAAAACTAGAAGATGTGTAATAATATGTTATCTATATGAGTACCTAATGTAAAACTAGAATATGTTGTAATAATATGTCTTACAAGCATGGCACATTTGGTAACTGAAGATAGAGACAATCAATTGTGCATGTTGTTGGCATTTGCAAGTGTGAACACACATGACATTAAGAATGGCATCACGAGGAAGAAAGTAAAATTTTAAAAGGCCCTTTGGCACCTTTAATATTAACATTAAATGCATACCCAAAACACCCATAGTTGATTCTATTGGGGTTTCATGGTTACAAATGTAATGATTTTGCTCAAGACAAGTGCAAAGAACAGGAATAGATAGATAATTCCCTTGTATAGTCCCCGGGTGTTTTTTTTTTAAAATTTTAAAAATAATAATAATAATAATAATATTATTATTATTATTTTAGGGTGGGGCAATTTTTTTAAAATATAAATTTCCCAAAAAAAAGGTTTGGGTTTGGGATTTTTAATCACCAGATTTTGAGAAAAGGTATAATAAAATTGCAGTAGGTTAGCCAATCCAAAAGAAAAAAGAAAAAAAAAAGGGATGCTTCAAGTTATTTATTTCCATATATCATTTATAACCAAAATTTCACTAAAATTTCTTCTCATACATCCACTCAAACTTTCATGCAAAATTCATGGGAATGTGATTCTTAAGGTGGGCTTAAAAAAACTGGTCACAAGTCACACAAACCTATTTCCCCATTTCAGTCCTTGATTTCAAATTCATTCAACACTCGTGTAGCTTATGCCGTTGGCCCCAAGTGTGAACACATTCTTTTATTTTTCCACGTTTTCAGAATTGAATTTTTTTCTAAATTCAACAATTGTGAGACAAACCCATTTGAGGAATCAATTGATTTTTTTACCTTTCAAACCCCTTTTTATTTTTGCAATTTAAAAATAAAAATAAAATTCCAGCAACAAAATCCACTCAAAAAATCAATATTTTCCACACCTTAGCTCTGAAAATTGTGAAATAAACTCTAATAAATCTGACTCGTTCATTCATTCATTCATTCATTCAACCACAAGCTACTGGAGTGTGTGTGTGCATGGGGTGGGTCACCAATAAATCCATCTCCACTCGATCGGCTTGAACTTACAACCCAGCTCAACTCCAGGAGGTCTTCTGATGGAGGAAGAAGAAGAGATGGGAAGGAGGAGAAATGGGGTTAATCATGGGTATACCAACTAACCAACCAACCAACCAACCACTTCATACAACCTATCCAACCACTTCATACTATAAACTTCATACTAACAAGATTACCACATTTTGGTAGGAAAAGCAATAATAAATAAATTTTTTGCATGAAATTTTGTATTTGGTGGTATGTACTTGACAAAATTTTGTTTGGGATCTCTCTATTAATTAAGTAAAGGTAGGCTAATTAGGTAATTGTTTGTTTGGCCCTTCTTGCCTTGTAAGGTAGGGATATTGTGTTGAGAATCATTATAGAGTATAGTAGCTTCAAGGGGATTTTGTGTCCCCCTAACCTAAAAACTAGGTGAGATGATTCATCCGAATTTGGTTGTAAAATGATTCACATTCATTTTTTCACATTTTTTCATTTTCTGTGCCACCTTCTCGAATGTGCACCCACTTTGTCACCAATCCATAACTCACAAAACTAAATATCAAACTATTTGTCTCCAAAAATGATTATGGCACTCAACATACATAAAAATTCATATAGTTCTTTCAAAATGTGACAATGTGATTGAAAACATTCAAATACACATATCATGGCAACTATTTTTCTTTGGTTTAAAAATTTGCGCAAATGTGAAAAATAAATATGAAATGGGAATATTTGATTTGATTTTTTTTAGAAATCAATCATTAGATTTTTAAAAATTAAAAATCATGTTATGACATTTCCCTATTGGTTTTGGTTTGGTAACAATTTTTTAAATGTTTAGATAGGTTCCTAGAATATGTCATTATTTAATGTGAGATCCCTTTTGGGTTCCTCATGACTAATGTGATGTTAAAAAATGAAAAAATAATCATGACAAATTTTCTTTTATAACAACATGATAATGCACTTTTTTTTATAATTATTTTTTGTTTTCCCCCTACTTATGATCAACTTATCATACAATTTCAATTTTTGATATTAAATTAATGACAAGGCCATTGTGTATAACACACCTTGTTTTGTTTGTTAGGTTCAAACTTGAGATCTTCCCCTCTCCCCCAAAGCTCTTGGTATTATTGGAAAGCTTTTGACTTTTGATGAATAGTGCTTTGCAATGTGTTTTTTTTGGGTCATTGTTGGATGAAGAAGAAATTTTGGCACTTTTCATCCAATGTTGATTAAAACAAGTGGTAATTTAAATGTTTTAAAGGATTAAAGTTTTTGCTATAGCATATGAAGTTTTGGTGACATGGAAACTATATGGTAATTGTAGGAAAAATGAATTGGGTGACAACAAGGATGCTCCTATTTAATTTTTATTTGCAACTTGAATGCAAACCAAAGCTAAAAAATTGCAACTAAAACCCATTTTATGGTGGGCACTATGTGAAAACAACGAACAAGGGGGCTAAAAACTTGTGACTCATGCAAAATCTAAATGTCAAATGTAATTACAAGATTGAACAACTCTCATTCACAAATGTGCCTCTCAGGGGGTTGAACCCCAATCTAATTTTGGATCCTCCTTAATTAGAATAAAAGGATGGTTTGCATAAAACAAGCAACACTAATACATACATTTGAAACAAATGTGCTTGCTCCAACATGGGCCTATTAGTTCATCCCAATGCCAAAAGGTTTCTACTTATAAAAATCTTCCTACATATGCCAAAAACCCAACTAATTGCAACCCACCAAAGTTTCATGCACTTGCAAATGCTAAATTGTTAACCCCCTTTCATAAACAATGCCATGAACATGCATTTAACAAAAACAAACAAAACAAGGTACCAAGGAATCCAAAGTTGTTTTTTTTCTAAATTAATTTTGAGGATTCGTCTTTCTCAAATTTGTTGAAAAAAAATCAACCAATGCAAATGCCCATTCAAAGTAAATGCATAAGGCACATAACATTTTTCCCAACACTTGGATGATGAAAAACTTGGTTGCCTAAAACTCTAGCCAATTAATGTTGTTTGCCATACCAATTTTTTCCCTTAGCATCACAAGTTGTAGTGTATAGAGGAAAAATTTGCATCATGTAAAATTGTTGTTCATACATGCAAAGCACTAGGTCCAAATTTGTGGTCAATTAATTGTGGAGTTAAAATTTTATGAAGTTCATCGTAGAAAATGTGTGTTCATTTTCAACACTACCATGAACCATCCCAATTGCCATCTCCACTAATTTCACATATTTAAACAATCTAAAAGAAACAATGGCATTATAAATCACTTGTCCCCACATCTTATTTATAACATTTCCAGATTATAGTGGATGTAATGCACCATGGATGTTTGTCTTTATAGTTGTTGGTCAAGCAATGATGGATCCAACAAAGGTCCAACCACAGTTTTAAATGTAACTATTGTTTTTTGGTGCCAAAAAAATGTTTTCAAAATTAATAGGTGACCTAGAAATGTTGTTTCTACATTAGGTGTTATTTAATATTAAGGATAAATGATCGTATTAGCACTTGTGAATCTTTGGGAAGGAAAACATTTTTTAAGTTCTTTGATAGAATCCTTTGTTGCACTCATGCACTACTTTTTTTATAAATGATATTACATGTTCCCAATTAGTCATGTTCACCATGAACACCTTTCTAGTTGTTTAATATGTCTTGTGTAACATGGACATCCAATTATGAAACTTGAATGTCAAATGCTCAATCTAAGTCTATGGTTCCAACCACCACACAATATGTAGAGCATCACAAATATGGTTTACCAAGGTGTTGAAGATTTGAAATTAAGGGGTTGTCATACTTTTCATGAAGGTCTACATACATGGTATACAAATCGCACACAATGAGCTTGATTAAAAGTCTCCCTAGCTTGGAGCATCTTTGACAAACTTTGCACCAACTCCAACATGGCAAGACACATTTCAAACCCAAAACAATGTCATAATCACAAAATAATCCATAATTGGTTTTTGTAAGGGTGTTCCTTGGGTTGTCTTCACTCATCTTCACGAGAAGTGATTCATATTCAAATAAGACATGTTTGGAAGGTGCAAGCATATAAACCCATTGTGTTTTAACATTGCAAATTTTTTTTTGACCTTTGGCTTCCGTGATTTCTATTAGCTTGGTATGTTAAAGTTGCCTTTTAGAAAAGTGAACAAAATACATGTACATTGAAACAAGCAAGTCCCCAATCTTCATAACAATTTGGACAATGTTTATATATCAAAATTATAGAAATGAGGCATGGAGTGGATGCCCATCATAAATGGTGCATGTTTTTGCATCATTTGCATCATCACACCAATATTTAAACCCTAGAAAACAACGACACCATCTACAACAAAACATACAAGTTTTGATGCCAACTCCCTTTTTTACAATCTTCCAAAAGTAGCTAAAGAATCCACCAACATAGTGGTTAGCTTGATGGACCCACCACCTTTAATGATCTTTTGGAAATTCAACAATATTGGAACCTTCATCCAATTTTGATTATCAAGAATTATATTACCTCATCACAATTGAATGAAGTAAAATGAAAGGTTTGAATAACATGTCATGTTGTAGCCAAGACCACATTATGCATGTAGTTTGTCATTTTCCACCCACTAGAATCACTCTAGTGTTTCTTTAATGTTTTGTCAATTTTCAAAAACCCAAACAATCCTTACATGTTCTCGAAGTTGGTAATTAACTTTTTGTGTTACAAAAGATGGAAAATAATAACAAATTATTGCACGTACTTTTTCAGTAGCCCTTTCTCAAATGATCACTTGTTGAAAAATAGAATTAGACCATGTAATAGTATAGCACATTCGGTGTCAAAGCTTGTGTAAAAATCACCAACTTTCTACCTTGGAGGAAGGTGCATACATTTCCTTCTCCCATTGTGTTTGTTGAGGCCATCTAATTTTAACATTGATAGTCTTTCATGATATTCTACCAATCTTACATCATATTTGTGAATGAAGAAGGCACTACACTAGAAAAATGTTTTGATTTAACAAATGATGTGAAATAACAATTGTAGTAAGTTGTTGCACCCAATAAACATGTGCAATAAATAAAAAACATGAATTAAAAAAAAGTTTTAATTTAAACCCTAAACTAATAAAATAAACACCAAATGTCATTACATGAACGTGATGGGCTAAACAACAACTACATCAAATTTTTATACCCAATAAACTCCTATAACCAAACAAATTGAAACAAACATTTTTGTGAATGAAAAAGGCATTACACAAGAAAAAAATTATGGTTTAAACCCTAAACCTTAAACATTACCTAAAGATGATGTCAAACAACAATTGTAGCAAGTTCTTGCACCCAATGGACTCTTGCAACTAAACAATTTACAACAAACAAATTAGTGAATGAGGAAGACATTATAGAAAAGAAAGGTTGTGGTTTAAACCTTAAACCTTAAACATTACTTGGAGATGATCCCAAATAACAATTGTAGCAAAAATCTTGCAAACAACCTATCTAGCCAAAGATTAACAATTACAAACACCTATAATAAAATGAACAACATCAACAAAAATTTACAACCAAAGAAGTAAGCAAAGAAGTAAGTAACATCCTTGAAGAACCCAAGTTGTAAAGTGTTGTAGATATGGGAGACTTGAAGCATACTCTCAATAAGATATATATGCACCTACTATTTTTTTCACAAAACAAAATGAAACATTTCAAGTCTTAACATGTGTGAGAATTTCGAGCTTTCAAACATGAACCTTAAAATGTTTTATGAACCAAACAATGCAAAAATGGAAAGCTTACAAGCACATCACACAAAACCTTATACTTTCTAGGAATTGAAATCTTACAAGAATTGTGCAAGAATAGAAAATGTGTTAAACTCAAAATCTTACAAGAATTTACAATTTTCCGAAATTGAAACCTACAAACACCTTCACACAATAATTTTAAAAGATTTTTTACCATAAACTTCCACATAAGAATAGGAGCAAGGAAAGGATTGAATATATGTGACTTATTTGTAATATACTTGATTGTGGATTTGAAGTTTTTCAACAATGGTGCCATCAATTCTCCTCCACCTTACAAAGCATAAACCTTAAACCATAAACAATGAGCATTGTACACCAAATCTGTGTGATGCTCAAGAGAGTAAAATTGAATGACTATAAAGCTTTCAACAAATTTTGCACATAAAGTCTCAAATCCTCCCATATATGCAATAATTTCCAACAAACACACAACACATGGTTATTTGCATCCATCTTGCTACCCCCCCTTGAAAAATTAATGGCATTCAACGCGTGATGACAACTTGTTAAAACAATACATTTTGTGTAATAGAACTCCTACATAAGCTGAAAATATTGCAATGGAGGACAAAGGGAAACTGCAAGTGCATGATGAAGATTGGAGCATGATGAAAAGGAGACAATGGTTAAAAGGGAAAAATAGGTGAACAAAATGATGATAATATTAGTTGTCACTTTTAAAATGCCAAACGCGAGGCATCATCACAATTAAAATATATTTTGAGATCACTCACATCTAGCCATTAGCTTGGGTTTGTGACAAATTTGGATTGCCCAATACAATATCAACAATGTCAATTTCAAAATGGCATGTTTTAAGAATATAGGTTTATTTTAAATTAGATTTTTCCTTCATAGCCTTCCATTGGCTTTTATTGGATTTTGTAATCATGCAAATTTTGCACCCAAAAAAGACGGTGCTTTGAGGTGGTTTGGTAGGGTTGTCATGTAGGGTGTAATTAGTGTTAATTTGAATATTGAACAATTTTTACAAAGAAAATTTAACAAAATCAAAACTAAACATTTTAAAGAAAGTGGGACAAGCTCTTGGCACTATTGGAAAACCCTCCATGAATGGGATTTCTTGGAGGCGATTTTTTTGTAGTTATTAGACCCAAAGTGCAGGAGATATTGAATTTTCAATAATTTTTTTTCATTCAAAATTCAATCAAAATTCAAAATATTTTTTTTCACAATTGAGCTTTATCATCAAGGTTTTGTTTACGCTAGGAGTAATTACGTAATTTGTTCACACATGGGTCAAGGGCACACAGGGACACACTACATCAATATTTAATTATTTTGCATTCTTACAATGTTGTTGTAAACCCTAAAACTTTTTTTATGAGTTGGTTGAATATTTTGAATTTTGATTGGAGAAGAGCAATGGGAACCCATGAGAACGAGAAATTGTTCAAATAGTAACAATTTTTTTAGATCAATTCATGTCACATGTTTTTTCCATTGTGAGTACCTATAAATTGTTGGTTGAATTAATTGATTAATCAATTGTGGGGGTGTATCCAATATGATTTTTTTGAAGGTGATGGGCCTTTGTCATTGGCCCAAATGTGAGTTGGTTACCCAATTGATTTTTCCTACCAAAACCATTTTTTGTAATTTAATTGAATTTTTAACGACAAAAATTACTCAAAATTCAATATTTCCCACCGTACCTTAGGTCTAAAAATTTCCAAATCATCTTAATTAAATCTTACTCATTGAAGAAGATCATACACAAATTCCCTTGTAATTTTTAATTTTAATTTAAATAAATTTTCAATGAAAAAAATTGTGTTCAATATTGAATAAGTTTTCCACCGTAGGTATTAAAAAAAAAAAAAAAAAAAAAAAAAAACAAA
>Ga0209611_10012627_pt1 | contig 11830 bp, 5 predicted proteins | sample S1TSphgellanicum_3_FD_187693 | JGI IMG/M metagenome (GOLD analysis project Ga0209611, IMG submission 187693) | Host-associated microbial communities from peat moss isolated from Minnesota, USA - S1T2_Fc - Sphagnum magellanicum MG (SPAdes) (version 2) | ecosystem: Host-associated > Plants > Peat...
TAACTGAATTATAATCGAAGTTGCCAAGAGAGTTTAGTGTTTAGGGTTTTTGTACCTAGTGTCCCCCTCCATTTGAGTTGATTTTTGAGTTTTTTTTTTTTTTAATCTACTCAAAATTTTCAATTTTGTTTACTTTTTTGCCTTGATTTTAGGTTTGAACTTACATATATGCCAACATTGCCTAACCACATTCGCCATTCAACCCATTGTTTGTGAAGACATATGTCGAGGAACAAGAGGCCCATGTTGGGGAAAAACGAGATATGTTCCCCCACCGTCCCTTGATGTCCCTTCTCAACTCTCATCATCTCCCAACTTTGCTTTGCATTCTTGCCATTGCTCGACATATTTCCACCATTTCCTGGCATGGATCCATCATTCCTCAACATGGTTCCATCATTCTCAACATGTGTATGCCATTGCTCGCCATTCCCCGTCATCATTCCATCATTCCTCAACATGTGTATGCCATTGCTCGCTATTCCCTGTCATCGATCCATTATTCTTCGACATGGTTCCATCATTCTCAACATGTGTCCGCCATTGCTTGCTATTCCTCGTCATCAATCCATCATTCCTTGACACAATTCCATCATTCTCAACATGTTTCCACCATCGCTCACCATTCCTTGTCATCCATCCATCATTCTTTGACATCATGGTTCCATCATTCTCCACATGTGTCCGCCATCGCTCACCCTTCCCCATCATCGATCCATCATTCTCAACATGTGTCCACCATTGCTCGCCATTCCCCATCATCTTAGGCATGCCTTGACCCTAGAGGGATGTCTCCCGAACAAAATATCTCCCTTCTTGAACCTAAAAGTTACCAAGTACATCTTATTAGGGACCTCCTCAAGGTCCCAAGGACATCCCAAAAAAAGGGATTTTGACAACATTAAGTATAATCAATAATGCAAATAGTATAGTTTTAATGCATAATAATAGTTTTGTAATATGCATATAATATTATAAATTGTGGATGAATCTCTATGGATTAATCTTTAAGGTTATATAATTATGATAAAAAAATAATTATATGATATTTAACCCATAATTTTATAACTAAACCCTTTCAAAAAGTTTGCAACAACTTTGTGATTATTGTAGTTGAACATAATTATTCTCTCTTTCAATTCAATAGTTTTTGAATCTTGTGGATGTTTGAAAATTCCTCGAGAGTCATGTGACTTTTTTTCTGGGGGAGATCATGAAGTTCCCATTGTCATATTGAAAAACATTTTTTTTCATGACTTTCCCACTTCACATCTTCATCACAAGTTTCTTGGTGGTGGGGTTTTTTGAATAAGTAGCCCAACCATGAATTGGGGTACCTATTAACCTAGGTAAAAAATGGACAACAAATTCTTTTAAGAGTAGGATTTTCATTCAACCAATGAGAGGGCTAGTAGACATGACCCATCAAGGTTTTTTTTTTCACTTTTTTTTTAGCGGGGTAGGGGAGGGGAGTGTAGGGTTTTGTGTGTGTGTGTGTGTGTGTGTGTGTGTTTGTTGTTTTTTGGTTTCTTGCACAAGAGTGCATGATTGCCACATACAATAATGAATTGTTGTTTGTTGTCACTTGTACCTTGGCCCCCATGCACACTTCCCATATACCTTTGTTTTGCATACTTGTGTTTTTCACACTCCTTGTATGTAAGAGATGAATCTCTCCATAAAAACAATTGCTAGGCAAAAAAAACACAAGGAATGGCTCCATATATATGTATATATAGGATTAATGGTTGCATACCTTCATTGGGATGGTAGGATACTATTTGAAGGATATAAGAGATGATTTGATGATGTCTCACGATGAAAGTAATCATGCATTCAAATTTGATTTGGAGGATGAACATAGTAAAAACAAAATGTACACACATGATTGGTGGGCATGGTAATAAGAGAAAAAAATACCGCTATTCCACAACAAACATACATCCAAGCTTTTTTCCAGTATTGGCCTACTTTGCATCTGATTATTATGATTTCATGGCATTTTGGTTTGCTTAAATTGTTGAGGTAAATCATAGTCAACAATCAAACAAGAAGTAGTATAGGCCAATTAGGTGTGCAATCATGGCATTTTTTGGTGGCAAAAATCTTTACAAAAAAGGTGATCAAACACAACAACAATTTGTTGAAAATAGTGTTGTATATTTGCAAAGGGTACAAAGCCCTTTCAAAATTTGAAAATATTTGGATGCACATGTTAGTGTTACAATAATGTCTTTGTGTTGTCTTTCCTTCCCGTTCCTACTTTGGTGGAAAAGGTGTAATGGTCACAAAAACCATGAGAGTTGTATTTGTTAATTTTGATTTATAAATGTCCAAAGGTGTTGTGGATACATTTGCCCTAGTAATTAATAATTTGAGCTATGCATACTACTATTGGTTTATTTGAAGTTCATGAAACCATGAAGTTTTCCATGGTTAGGTACTTGCAAACTTTATTTGAAAAGTATGATTTGATGCATTGCATGATTGTTTTTGTGAAAGATGAAAGCAATAACATGACGACTATGGTGACAACACAACTTTCCATTATTGATTGTCATCCTTTGAACCTTCGACATTTTTATAGAAGTAGATGTCTTGGTCACAATTACTTTGCAGCAATGAGTTCCTAAGATTGAGGTATGGTTAATTACAAAAACATTCATAAGTGTTTTGAACCTTGTTGTCATTGCTTATGTAAGAACCAACCAAGGGGTCATTGGTTATTATCTAATGTTTTCATTATATCTATCAATTTGACATTGACTTTGGAAGTTGAGATGGGACATGGTTATTGATGGGAGTGTTGTTTTTGATGCTAGGGTCTTCAATTTTCAAAATGACATGTGGGCTAAAATTGTTGAGGTGCTTAAACCTTTTCTCTAGTTCTTGAAAGTTTATGATTTGTATCATGTTCATGATATGTTCCCCATTATGCTAGGTCTTTGTTGCAAATCTTTGTGGGCTATGGATGATTATGTGGGATGCAAGGTTTATATCATCTTATTTTTAATATGATGCAATTGTAGTAATCCTTGTTCTGATGATAATTTTTTAAATACTAAACCCTATTATCTAAGCATGTGTAGCAAAAATTGATGGATTAGTTGTTGATTCCATGGTGAAAACACACTAAGGTGTAACACTTTTAAGCACATGTGGAAGTTCATACTTGCATAAATTAACACTAAGAAGGTAGTGTGAAAGTAGGATACCTTGAATCACACAAGTCATCAAGTCATTTTATGAGTTATTATTATAAAAAAATTTAAAATTTAAAAACCTAGTTTACCTTATGGAGAACTTAAATTTGAAAGATGAGCTTTCAAACTATTACTTTTATTAAATAAAGGACTTAATAAAAAAACCATAATTCAAGGTACATAAAAGAATTTGGTCATTCAAAATCCTTTCAAAAAGTCTTCCTTGGTATTAGTGTTATCACATCATATTACCATTGAGTCTTTTACTCATTAAAAAACATTATATGAAAGTGCATGGAATCCATATTCATTATTATGGATTGTCTTAGGTTTTTGGGTACTCCTTTGAAAGTCCATTATGTTATGGCTATTAAAAAATTATCCATGAAATTCATACATAACATTATATCAATTCATCCATGTAATTATATTATATATAAAATTGTAGTGTTGAGGCCTTTTTCATTTTAGTTGTTTATATTTGATCACATGGCCAATTACAAATCCCAAAATCTTACAAACACTACCTTATGACAACATTTTGTGGACAATGTAGTGTGCTTTCACCCTCCAATGACTTTTAAAGAAAACAATGACATTTTTGGTGTTGGCGCATCTATTGAAAAATCTTTGCATGCATCTGTTATTGGGGAACTATATTTGTTTAAGAGGTTATTTGTAACTCTTGTTGCATGTGTTGATCCCCTAGTTTGGTGGTGCAATCATGAAACTCAAGTCCCAAACATTGGTTTCTTTGCCAAATAAATCTTGGGAATTTTGAAGTCACAAATTGAGTGTGTGTTTAAACTTGCTAGTGTGTTGACAACTATAAGATATTGCAAGTTATAGGTGGAGAACTTAGATCACACCATCATTGTGGCGAAGAATTGGCTTAATGATCTTCATCAAAATTATAAACAACATACAAATTTGACGGACTTTATGAAAGTTGAATTTTTATTAGTTAAATTAAGAAAATTAAGATGATTAAAGAATCAAATTCTTTTGAGAAATTGGAACTTGACAATGATTAAGCTTGGCAATAGGTGAGATCACAATTTTTGTTGTTGTTGTTTTTTTTTAAGGTTGTTGGAATTTTAAATGTAAATGACAATTTACATCATGTTCTTGTAGAGTTTAGTTGTGGAGTTCACCAACAAAAGATGATGGGCTTTGGTTGTGTTTCGTGCAATTGGGTGTTTTTGGGTTTTTGTGAAATGTATGTGGGGTGTTGTCGGGGCTTGAAGCTTGTGTTACATTGGGTAGAACTTTTGAAAAAATTGGTTGAGTTCAAGGCCCTGCAAGTTATTGGTTTTTGCAAAACTTTCCTATGGACATTGGTTGTAATTATTTCATTCCTTTTTCAGGGCTTTCACATGTTGGATTGCAATTCATTAGTAAAGAACTACAACTTTTACATTGGTTTTTATGACCAAGTTTAATCAAATTTTTAACCACATCGAACAATGGACAAAATTGAATGTAGTCAAAATAGACCAATTGTTTTTGACACAAATGTGACTAAAATTCTATGACTAACATGACTAAAGATGATTGTCTAAAATGACTGAGATGATTGTTTGAAATGACTAAAATGACTAAGGTTATTAGTTGACATGAAATTACAAATTTGATTTATTTATGTGTATTTATAATGACATTATTAACTTTTAAATTGTTTTGAATTATAGATGAATCCAAAATGTTTCCATCTTCATCTTGAGATTCAACTCTAGATTTACTTTTTCACGTTAACATTATTGGTAGATTGTTGGTTGACACCATAATTTGGTAATTGAATCCCCAACTTTGGGATTTTTCTTTTAATGATGAATGTTCAAAGTGAAATTTAAGCCCACAACTTTTTTGGCGACATTCCAAGGCTTTAACCACCAAGCCATCACTTCATGTGATGACAATAAATGACATCACAAAAGATATTAAAACATTTTTTGAACAAAAAATTGCATTTAAAATTTTCATTATTTGATTTAATTGATTTGGTAGGTTTGTTATTACGTTGAACTTTGTAATTTCCTTTAGTTTAAAATATGTGTAAATTATAATTATTTTAAATATTCATTAAAAAATTTCAAATGTATTGTTTGAAATTTTGAATTGAGTTTTATATTCAAATATGATTTAGTTACATCTAATTTATTTATTTTCATTTGTATGGAACTTTGTGATTTTTTTCCATTTCAAAATGTAGAACAATTAAGCTATTTTTTAAAAAAAATAAAAAATTAAAATGTAATTTCTGTAATATAATTATTTAGATTAAAAAAATTTCTTTCACAATTACATTGAATTTTTTTATTTTTGGTCTCAAAATGTGAAAAATTAATTAAACATCTATTTAAAAAATTCAAGTAATTTTATTTTGCTTGGGTTACAAATTTTGAATATAATTATTTATGTACATTTGGTTTCTTAACTTTCATCATTGATTTCAATTTTATTAGTTTTGTACTCTAAAGTTTTAGACATTACATTAATTTACATATAGTGATCCATGACATATATTTATAAAAAATTATGTTAAAAATACATCTATAAAATATCATAAAGAAAAATTCACTTGTGAAATTATCTTACTAAATTTTTTATGTTTCAATCATATATCAATTTTTGTAATGAAAATACAAAATCAATTCAATGCTACAATGTTTTTGCAATAACAATAGACTTTATTTTAATTTCATAGATTTAATTAAAATTTTGATTATTTTTAAATTTAAATTCAAATCACATGTATACTAGTTATATATATATTTAGTAAATTAAAATATTTAAAAACTTCGATTCTTCCATTTTACTCATGTCATTTTATCATAAATAAATAAATTTGAAATAGATAATTTAATTTGGGGCTAGTTTTGAGATATATATGCATTCAATTGATCCATCATAAATACTAATTGAATCATGGAATTTGAATAATCATGAAGGACACATTTAATCATTTTAAACTATTAATTTAGTTTAGATCTTGATTATATAGTCGTTTCAAACATGATGTTAGTAACATAAAAACCATGGTTTTGTATTAGTCAATAGAACTTTTCGTCTAGTAACTCTTGAAGATAAAAATATTGCTTTGCAAGTTATTGGGTTTTTGAAGGTCAAAAAGTATTGATGTAGGTTTTACATATTGGAATTGATCTTGCATGATGATATCCAATGTTCATGGGAAGTGTGTGATTGCAAAAATTAGGTTTGACATCCGTAATTTATTTAAAACTTTTGTACATATCCTTTAGTTAGTTCAAATTTGAAAATTGACAAATCCATATTCGTCAAATGAAAACAAATGAACATGAATATATATTTGTCTAAACATGAACATTGTTATTTTTTTGTGTTGTTTTGTTAATTTTTTTTATAAATATGTCATATTGATAACCTAGGGAAAACTTCAAAACTTCACATGTAAACAACATTGGTATATTCTTGACATTACATGAAGTCTCATACTCAAATACCCATACTAATATTACCTCAAGTCATACCCAACTTCTAAGTTTTTCAATACCAATATTTATACCAATATTATATACCTAGATTGCACCTTATATATTGGTACAACATTAGTGCTAACCATTCACATGATACTCACAAGCCACCAAGTGCCTTATCTACTTATGTACCTACATACTAATGACTTATATCCCTACTTATTACCTATGATATTTACCCACATACATAGATGGTAACCTAAGTAGTTAGAAAGAGAAGTAAGAAGGTTCTAGATTTTCACCTTAGTAACTTACCTATGGTTCATCCACAAAGTAAGTCGTAACATGTGTCCAATGGATGTTCTGCTTGTGCAAACTAATTTGTATAATTTTGAATTTTACATTGGTAAGTACTCTTTGGCAAACCATCACATTACCAATTTACTTACAACTTAGACAATGATTGAAATAGGAAAAATATGATGATAAATCAAATTATAAAATTAACACTCTCATACACAAGTTTGAGTTCTTTGGGTAGGCAAGTAAAACTTTTTAAAAATCTTGACAAGTAAACTAAACTAAACTTTACAAGCAAGTAATCAATTTTAGTTAGTTATAAAATGGCATACCTAAACAATCTCAAATTCTAATTTGTTGCAAAACTCTGAACTTATACAATCTCATGCCTTGAGAGAATTGTGTAGTGTGTGTACATGGAACTACTAAGACTTGATTTTTGAATAAACCATAGAGATGTTTTTAATCAATTTTTATTTTTATTTTTATTTTAGGGTCAAAATGGGGATCACATGGTATTGGAAGAATTAAGCTCAAACTTGCACTTAGAGAACCTCCCAAAACAAATTTAAATGTCAAAATTTATTTCATTTAAAGGAGGGTTCTTAGTTCTTACCACTATTGGGTGGTGGTTCTCACTTTCTTAAGAGAACCATTGGGGTCAGTTCTCATGATAATTTCCAAGGACGATCCCAATACTTGGATTATTATTTTTTAGTTTAAACTTTGGTGATACATACACACTTAAAGGGTTCAAATTTCCCAAAATAAATTACAAGCGGATAGGTATTCAAGTAGGTATTTTCTCCCTTTTTTTCATGGTCGGTCATCATATATTTGATTCTCTAAAATATCATTTTATTTTCAATATAAATAAATTTAAAATAAAATTATAAATTCATCAATTTTCCAATTGAACTAATTTCTGAGATGTGTATGTTATCTCACTTAATTGATCCATTTTAAAGAATGAATCTTGAACACGGAGATGATGAAAATAAAAATTAAATTAAATTAAATTAAATTATAAAAAAACCCCCCAAAGAAAAAAGAGCAGTCTTCAAGACACACTTGCACCTAAGTTCTATTGACCTAGAACCTGACCACATAGACCCCCCTAGGCTTGATAACCATGCAGGGTATGACCTTTAAACGGTTGACGGGTATAAGCTTATTTGGCTATGATGCCCTGAGAGGTTCTTAGGAATGATGATGATAGTTTTGGATGGTGTGAGAACCTCCAAGTTTTTAGGTATTCCCCACTCTCACAACATGATTCTCAACATTGAGAACTGGCCTAAAACACTAAAACCCTAAACCCTAAAGCCCTAATAATACATGCCCAACACCATTTCCTACCCTTTGTAAAGTTCTCACTATGTATGAGGCGTTTTCATAAACACATTAAGGTTTATCATCTCCCCCAATGGATGACATCTATTTTGTGTGGGTTTTCATCCATTTGCATCTTGTTTTCTTATGCCAAGTAAAGAAGCCCTTGGATGAGGCTAGTAGAGTAAGTTAGGGCATGCACGAGGCAACACTTGTTCCATAAGGCAAAATGAGTGTTCCTTTCTCAAGATGTATTGGGGGGGGATGGGGGGGGAAGGGCCTTATCCGAATCATCATGGCTTGGCAAAAAGCCCACAATGAGTTGCCAAGCCATAATAAGGGATGAGAGGAATGAGGAATTGAGGGCTATCTTTGATGTTCCAAAGGAAGAATTTTGGAGCATTATTGGGGGCAATAGTGGGTAGAGATTCCATGCAAACATGATGATGAACTTGAGGGTTTATAGTGGGTTGAGATTCCATGGGAACCATGATGAACTTGGGGGTTTATAGTGTGTTGAGATTCCATGGGAACATCATGATGAACTTGGGGGTTTATAGTGTGTTGAGATTCCATGGGAACCATGATGAACTTGGGGGTTTATATAGTGAGTTGAAATTCCATGGGAACATTATGAACTTGGGGGAGATTGAATTGTGGGGGTAGGCTTCCATTGGGTACATTTTGTTTGGTTTAAGTTTATTTCCTATATATTTCAATGAGTTTCAACTAGTGGTGTTAGGGTGAGTACCTAGTTTGGAGGGGTTAGAACCACGGGTTGTGGTTTCAATCACTAAACCAAATTGAAATCAAGTCTCATTTTTGGAACTTGTTCAAGAATTGGAACCAAGTTTATTTTATTTTTACTTTAAAAAAAATTATATTGGGACTTGAATGAAATTCCTGGTTTCAATTTATGTGTGGAACTAGAATTGGAGCCAAGATTTTAGGGGGAAAAAAAAAGAAAAAAAAAAGAGAGTAGTGGTTAATTGTTAACTCTAGTCCAGGTTACACATGGAACCAATTTTGATGAAACATGACATGAATGAAAATAAATTTACTAGATGGATGAAATTTATCATAAAGATGCAATCGGGTCATACATTGAAATTTGACTAGATCAATGAGATTAGTTTTTTTGTTAAAAATTAATTTCTAATAAACTGAATTTTGATGTACCATAGATGGTAGATGTATAAGATTGTCCACATATGCATAAGGAAAAAAAAATCAATAAACTATACATATAAATTTTTTGACAACATGTGAAAATTGTTGTCATGGATGAGATTTCATGTGCGACTCATTTAATTCACCATATGGATGAAATTATAACATATAAATGAAATGTCAGAATTTCCCTGGATGAGAATGTTAGGTACCTACCTACCTACCTACTTGTGTACCTTGTGAAAGAGAGCCTTTGTGACAGTTCAAGTTGGCATGTATAAAAAAGTCTTGGAATTCTCTGACTCTTGTCTAGTACTTCAGCTTTTGCCCCTCTACTACTACTGCAAGGAAGTCTTGGGTGGACCAAGTTTAGGGTTTAAGGTTGAGTAACCTATACTATTGTTGTTGGATCATTCATACTTTGGAAGAAACCCTAAAATTGAAGTTCCTATGGAAAGTTCTAGAACCTCTCCTTTGGCCCACCAAAAAATAAATAAATATATAATATTTATTTAAGAAGGGGGAGAATATTGGAAAAACATTATGAGATAACATTGAGAATTGCTAACATGTGATAAAAGTGTATATATGTTGTTGAGGGTGGTGATAGGTGTTGTAATAAGGGTCATGTTTCAACTGAAGGACCCTTTTAATTTTATGGGTGCCATAATTTTCATGTTATTTAATCGGATTGGATTACTCAAAAGTTTATCAGGGTGTTTAGAGATGTGTTACGATTTATGTTCAAACTCCATCACTAATCAAACATCTTGGTTCTTGCATTTTGACATTGAATTTGACTTTTGGAAATTGCTTTAAAATTCCAAAATATGATTTTAAAAATTATATATATATATATATATATATATACTTGTTTTTTATCCCAAAAAGGGTATTATATAGGAAGGTAAGGTATGTGATGAGTAACTAATAAGTAAAAGCATCCCACTAACATATTGCATTAATATGGTTTGGATGAAGAACAATAAAGTTTGGGCTGGTTCAGGATAATAAAAATTGCTTTGGGTCATTATTTGTGCATAGAATGTTGTCCCTGCAAAATGCAGGTAACAAATCTAACAAGTACTCATGACAAGTACTTGCGATTCACTAGATAGAATGATTGGTCCAGCTGGTTTGCTATTAGTAATCTCTTACCTTTTACAATTCCAATTTTCATGGTTATCGCCAAGTGATGATGGGAAATAGGAAGAAAGCTATCTTGAATGTGAGAAATAATATGTTATGAGCCCCCCAATACCAGGAGAGGATGGAGTTGCTTCGAGTAGTGCATAGTTACGGAACATAAATATAATGAAAAAATGTTTTTTTTCTGTACACTCACCATCCATCTTGCTTGGTGTTCTGGTGGGTGATTTGTTCATTTTAATTGGGCTGGGAAAATCATTTTTTAAGAATTTTTTTTTGAATATTATTTTGATAAGGGGAGTTATTCACCCAACCTCCACATGATAAGAAAAAACACTACCAAAAAAATGGAGGTATTTACCTAATTGAACAGCACTCTTACTTGATTGATAGACAAAATTTTCATCACTTTTTTCATAAAGATAAAAATTATGCAAATTTCTTAGTGATGGGTTTTATAAACAACCATAGGGATTGGACTAGGATTTTTAAAAATAGATCTACGATAGTAGTGGTGTTATCTACTTTGGGATTAAAATCAGCAAATTACATGGTCCCTAATATAAAACACTTTGTCCTCCAATTTGTGTTTGAACTTGGGGGGGCGTGATATATTGTGGTGTGAATCAATTTGTGACCTTTTTCACCATATGTTATTATATTCAAGGTCTAATGGAAGGCCATTAGTATTTAGGTCATTTATGGGTTGACGGGCTTATGTGGCCTAAATATTACTTTGTGTTCAAAGATTGTTGCAGGTGGAGGGATATTGGACCTACTCCTTAACAATGGAAGCAATCTTGTGCACAAGATCACTCCTATGCCTAAGGAATAGGTTTAAGATCCCCCTCCTAGGGCTAGTCATCTATGTATGCTTAAAGTTCACAATTAAGATCAACTCATGCTTTATGATGGGTAATTGGACCTACTCCTTAACAATGGAAGCAATCTTGTGCGCAAGATCACTCCTATGCCTAAGGAATAGGTTTGAGATCCCCCTCCTAGGGCTAGTCATCTATGTATGCTTAAAGTTCACAATTAAGATCAACTCATGCTTTATGATGGATAAAGCCCATTGGTGGGGGACATTCTAGAAATAACATGGGGCCAAACTTGGCTAATGTCACCATTCACGATCCCTTAGTTTGGGAACGGCCCCATCCCATCGGTTGCTTTACCTTACGCTCTTGACTTTGATTCTTCATCCACAACCGTGTT
>Ga0209611_10012629_pt1 | contig 11829 bp, 12 predicted proteins | sample S1TSphgellanicum_3_FD_187693 | JGI IMG/M metagenome (GOLD analysis project Ga0209611, IMG submission 187693) | Host-associated microbial communities from peat moss isolated from Minnesota, USA - S1T2_Fc - Sphagnum magellanicum MG (SPAdes) (version 2) | ecosystem: Host-associated > Plants > Peat...
GCCACAAACCAATTCTTTAACAACTTCAACTTGTGATATATTATGTCATTGCATAAATATAAACATGTATATTTTTAATCTTATGCACTATCATATCATTATTTAATCATGTAAATTCATAATGAAACTAATTTAAAATTTTAATACCATAATTATAATTTATTTAAATAAAAATTAATTTGGTAGTTAAATTTAATTTTTAAAAATTCTGATTTCAAGTATAAATTAAATATGTATTTTACTTTTTAGCTCAATTTAATATTTCATATTAAAAAAAATTTATTTGGTTCATACATTCGGATTAATTTAATAATTTAATTAAATTTATTAATTTATCAATCATAAATTAAAATTAAAATTAAGATTCTGAATTAAATTTAATCCATATTTTTAGTTCCATACTTCTATAAAAATTATAATTTTCAAAATTTTATATGTAAATATGTTACATCAATTTAGAATATTTATTTCAAATTTTTCATCTTAAATTTTTAAATTATAAACCTACACATAAATATCATATGATTTAATTTTTAAAAATAAATTCAATTATCAATAAACCTTTATACAAGTATGCATGTCATTTGTAAAAATAACAAACTAAAATATTATTTTTTGTATAAATCCCGAAAAAAATGATTCCACTTGAACTTCACATACACATGTGTTTTCATGTAATGCGTACATGGCCATCACAATGACCTATAAAAAACTTTATGAATGTACATGTTAAATTATATTTTATGATGTATAATGTTAATTATTATCTATATTTTCAATATAACTCACAATATACAACTACCTAGGTTATGATTATAATTATATTAATTATATTACATATTTACACCATATTGTAAAATTACACATGTTAAATGTAAAGTGATGGACATTAATTTTTCACATCATATCTCAAATAATATTACAATTTGTTTAATAGGTGGTTACATAAGACACCAAATCCTTCTAATATCATTTGTCATATCATGATGTCATGTGTTATATCATGTCATAATTTTTGTTGTTGGTTAGTCATTTTAACAACTTTACATTTTGAACTTGAATGTATATAAAATTGAATACATGCTCACATTATGCCAAACATTTATTCCATTAATTCATTAGTTGTGATAACCATTAGATTGCAACTACACATGTTGGCACATAAGCTAAATAGTTGCAAATATGATTCATAGTTGTTTTTTTCATTGTTAATGATCATTAATTGTTTAAGAAGTGATTACAAAGGACATGAATTCTTTTAATGTATTATCAACATCTAATAACCTATATGTTGTAAATGTGACAATTTCAATTTTACTTCTCCCCCAAATATGGTGAATTTGAGGGATTACTTTCCAATAGAATCCTTTGTTCAATTGCAACCCCATTTTTTTTTGGTTGCCAAGGAGCAATTCTTTTCCAAAAAAATGCTTTAATCAAATATGTTAACCATCTAAACAATAATATTTTTGATCAGATTATACTATTTTTTTCATCATACGTTTTAAAATAATTAAATTCAAATTTTCTCTAATGTTTTAAATTTCCTATCACATATTATAATTTTTATTTTATATTATATTATTTCTAGATGCATCAATAATGTTTTGGTAATAATTTAATAATTATAAATTTTCATCGTTTTTTTTCAACATTGTGTATTGGAAATGTTATCATTTTATTTTCAATTGCATTCCATAATTTTTTTTAGTTTTCATTTTTCTTTCATCTATCAATTATTTGTTCACATGTCCACATTATATTTACCTCAATCTTTTTTTTGTCTTGTGTATCAAGGTTTCAATGACATCTGCAAAAAAAAAGGGGGGGTTCATACATTATATATATATATATATATATATAATTATATATATATAATTAATCAATATTAATATTAATATTATTATTTCCTTTTTGATCACATATCTTAAGTTTTTTGTCACATGAAAAAAAATTTATATAATTTTTTTTGGGTACAACGTAAGATTATAGTTTTTCCAATGGCAATGTGGACATTATAATCACAATTATTTTCACTTTTATGTTTTGCTTACATTTATTATATATTTTTTATCAAACATGATAGTTATATTTATCTACATTTTTACTTTTTTGGTCATAGTATTGATTTCTTGATCACAAATTCAATTTTCTTTTCTTTAAAATAGTTTAGTTGCATGAATTTATTTTTATTTTTATTTATTGTCACGTGTACTTTTTTTTTGCTCATTATCCAAATGTTAGATTAGATTAGATTTAATTGATTAAAGTCAAAATCATGAATTTTATCATTATGTTTTCAATCACATGCATTGACTATTTGGTCATTTGTTAAAATTTTATTTTTGGTCACATGTATCAAGCTTTTTGTCACACATAATTTTTTTTTATGTTTTTAAATTTTCCTTTCTATTGTATATATTAACATTTTCTTTTACATTTTTTCATTCAGGCGTGTATATCATATTTTTGGTTGTGTATGAATTTGCTTTTCATTTAATTTTCAATTGCATGTTTCAACTTTTCAGCCCCATATTAAAACAATTTATATGTGCAAATTTACATACGATACTTTGCATTTAGTTTTCAATGATTCTTTATTAGTGATATGTAATCAAGAAAACAAAATCCCAGCAGCTAATGGAACAAGGCATTAAACCCATTGTTTTTTATCCATTTGGAAGGTGGGTGGCTTGTTTTGTTGAGAGAGTGGAATGCATATTTTTTAAAGTAGGCATGAAAACTCTCCCCTCTTACATGTCATCAGGAACCTTTATTTAGGTTCAAGAGAACCTTCACCTCATACTTTCCTATGGGTAAAGCCAATGAGTTTGGGGAGATTCCGAAAATCCAAAGCTGTACTCAGGTATCATCTTGTCCTAGTCCCTTTTATTTTGGGAATGCGCCACCTTGGGGCTTTGCCCTGCACAAGAACATGCAAGATGCAAACCATTCATGGCACAATTAGTTTTGGGCGAACTGCACATACATTGATACCATGATAAAACCCACCGCAACAAAATTTAGTTGCTTTTCAACATTACAGATATCTTGTCCTTATTAGACTCGGGTTGTCTAAGTCCGAATAAATACCTTTACCCGAGGTAAGAATAGTCTCTAAAGCTAGACCTAGTGATATGTAGCTTAACACACTACTAAAGTGCCACGCTACGTAGTTAAGCCTATCACATCCAAGATGTGTAGGTATTACTAGATGCTACTATTCATTCATACATGTTTTGCCTCCTAGCAATAATAGCCCAGCTATGTCATAGATGCTAGGGTTTTGGAACTGGTTTGGGTGTCCTGTTTATGCACTATTTCAGGGCTTTTCCTTCGGTGGGACAGGCCAGCCAGCTGCCGGTTCCACATTTGGTGAGTTCACGTTCGCACTTTTAATCTGAATCTATTGTGGAGAACACTCTTGGAAAGTGAATTTGCAGTGGGGATGATCAATTACGCTCTGGAATTAGGCCTTGGTAGAATTGATTACGAGGTAACAGAACAAGCACGCTATAGTAATGCAAATCGACAGTGGAGAACACACTTGAAATGTGAATCAACGGTCAACAAAAACCAGTCCCACTCTGGAAAAAGCCCTAGTACAAGCCGTCACCACGACCGCGCTTGCAGAACTGTGGCAGGTGTGGCAGTAATGTCAGTCAACATTGAAGAACATGCTTCAGATGTGAATGAATGACAAAGAACAGGCTCGCAATGTGAATCAACAACAGTGGGAAAACCGGTTAGAGCATCCCCACCCCAAAACTCTAAACAACTCCTTTATCTTAAAATAGAATAGTGTTTAATGATCACTGTCCCCACCCACAAACGTCATAAAAGTCCCTTTAAAAGCAGTCAAAGACCATTTATATCTTTCCATCTGGATAAGTAATAGTCAGTGTCCAAATCCATAGTCGAAAAAAGATTTTAAAGTGGTTAAAATGACCACTGCAAAATGGACATCAATGGAGGAGCGCAGCAGGACTGACGCTATCCTGCTGCAAGATTTAGTGAAAAGGTGTGTTTGGGGGTGTGGGGTGGAGATGTCCTTATGCAGCCCTGGTAGAACCCATTATCACCTAACAGAACGACGGCACGCCCTACTCGTTCCATCCACCCGTTCCATGTATGAAATATAATCATCATTTTGATGCAATACGTACATGTCGTCGTCACCTTGAGCGTCAACAGCGTGTTTACCATAAAGTCTGGATGCATCTTTAGCAGCAAACTATTGGGAAGATCAACGATCGATCATCACCGCCCTTGGGTTTTGTTTGTTTGTTTGTTTGCTTCTTTTCTTTTTTTTGGGTGTATGGTTGCATTGTAGGCTTTAGCTATCAAAAGAGTCTTTTCTTTTGGCCTTTTAAGCTCTGCTCAATAAACTCCCATTATACTTAACTTGGTGTGGGCAAAAGCGTGAACGACTAGTTTGTCTACTACTGTCTAGAAAGCTGCCATTCAACGAGAGATTATGCCATGCCAGTAAGTACTACTGCACCTTATGACACTGAAGAAAAGTTTCCCAAAATGATTAATTTGGACCAAGCTTATTTTCTTTTCTCAATCTAATTCATTCGTTTTCCAAGCTTCTAGTTTTCTCAATCCGATTCTTCAATGTATTTTTTCTACTTCCTAATTGAGCTTGCGGCAAAGTTCGGCAATTCTTATAGTATAGTTTTGAAATGATCAGCTAGTGCAGTGATCTGTTGAACTGGATTGATTTTCACTGGTTTTTTTGCAGGTGCATGTCCTGTGGGTCCTCCTCCTCCACCTCCCTGCATAGCTTCAGATTGTGTCTGGCATACTTGTGTGGTATTCTCGACTACAGCGACTAGACCCTTGTTGGAACTGATCTAGTGCACTTGTTGGTCTGACAGGTTTTCCTATTCATGGTATTCGTCATGCTCGATATGATCTGCTTGCATATTGCGGGGAAAGCAGAAAGATTTCGCGCTCTAGGCTATGGCATACAAACATGCATGAGTATTCAAGAAAACAAATGAAGCGACTTGGAAGTGCGAGAGACTTAATTGCTCATCCGCCGGGGTTGCAATGGAAATCGTTGTTAAGCCTGTGATGACGATTCCAGTTTTGCAGAGGAGTAGCTGTTGGTCATCAGCATCCGTTTCTTCGTCACCGCCTCTTCTGCTTCTTCCATCCCTATCTGGTCTGCAGTATTCCTCTTCTTCTTCTTCCTGTAGTTGTTGGACTAAGAATCTTCCAACGGTCAACTGCTACAGCACGAAGATTGCGACAAAGCACCTCTCATCACCAGTAATAGATTGCCGATATTATTGTAAGCGGCAGAATTCTTCGACTGCGGTTGTCATGGCTGTTGCTTCTCCTTCGTCGTCTTCTTCTTCTACGCCTGCCCAACAAGCAGTAGAAGAAGAAGAAAAAGAAACTCTTGCTTCCAATGTAAGCTTCTTCCTAAAACTCTGGTGTTTTGAAGCTCCCGATGCACCTCCAATCCGAATGCCACTGTGGTAGAAGAATTTTGCAAACCTATTATTGTGGGTGGATGGGTCTTCTGTGGGATTTCCCTTCTGCATTATCAGCCTCTCTCTGCAAGTCTCTTTTTGCCTCCTTCCAAAGCTGGACATCTTCGTTGATTTCCCGATTCCTCACGAATTTGGACAGAAGCAGCAAATTATGTTTTTGCACCAAGTTTGTCTTCATACGGAGTGCCTGGATTAATGCCCAAAACGTGAGGGCAGGTGGGGTTGGAGCAGGAGGTGACAGTGGTAGGAGCAGGACCAGCAGGCTGTCTTCTTGCAATCTACCTTCTCCGCAGAGGCTTCTCTGTGAACCTGTTTGAGAAACGTGAAGCGACTACTGCTGGCCCTGGTATACCACTTCTTGCTGATTTTGTGCCCAGCCCTGGTGGTGATGGTGTATGTACAAGCCTCAGTTTGAATTGCACATACCACCAGCACCTTTATTTGGTCTTTGGTGGGAGAAACAGAAATTGCAAAAACCATTAAAGGAAAACTATGAATGCTTCAGCTGACATGGGGTGAGGGAGCAGGGGAAATGCTGCAGAATTCATATTCATATGCCATGGTGCTTGCATCTCGCGCTACCAAAGCTCTGGAAGGAGCAGGCTTGGCTTTGCCTTTGACACTTCTCAACCCTCTTGAAGGTGCTTGTAGGCACTTTCCCAACGGAAAGACTGTAATGTTTCCTCAATCCCATACTGTAAAAGAGAATTCCTGGATCACAAAAAAATCCTTATCCATTGCTTTGTTCTATAATCTGACTTGTGTCTTCTGAAGTATTGAAGGTCTGTCAGTTGGTTATCTGATAATATTCTTAAAGAAATTTCCACTGGTTGGTGCATGTGCCTACAGTTCAACAGCCCACCTTAGTATGGTGGTTAAGGATCAAGCATTATATAACCTGATCAGGGACCTTCTTCTGATGCAGAGAGGATTGTAAAGTGCAGCCTTGATGATGTGTGAGTTTTGCGATTTGGTTGTTGCAGACTTTTATGCGATACTCAAGTGAACCTGGCATTCAAACTTATGGTGTAAGTCGCAATGCACTGGTAGGATATTTGCAAGAGTCACTTTTGCTTGGAAGGTAATATGGAGCAGCAGCCCCTCCTTCTTTCCTTTCATCCTGTAAGAGAAGAGTTCCATACTTGAAATTCAGAGTTTTGAAGAAGGGGATGCTGCAAGTTACTGGAGACCTCAATCTGTGAAGCTTCTTTCTTTCAAGCCCTACCTGGTGTTGATATTCCTGCAGGTACCCAAAACTGAAGACCTACTTCGGATATGAGTTAGTGTCCCTTGGTGAAAAGAAGAATTCAGCTACATTCCGAGTTTCTGCAAATTCCAATATACAGGGTATGAAAACTTGCACATTGGTTGTTGACGGCTCTTGGCCTTTTCTCTCTGTTCTTGCACTGCTGGATGCAAGACATATCTTTGTCAATAGCTTCATTGTCTCTATTTCCTTCTCTCCAACTACGACCCACACAACCCTTCAGGAAACACATGACAAGTCAGGAGAGTGCATGTATCTAGAGAGAAGAAGATGAAAGCTGACAGCAGTTTGGGTTGAAAAAACCATGTCCTCAAACTGTGGTTATTTATTTGCCTATGTGATGAGGGATCTGATCCAAAAATTGTCAAGCAGTGATACTTAATTCAATTCTTCAAAGCAAAAGCAAGCACATACATACTTCTTCAATGAGGTTTCAATGTGGCAGTGGATTCAAGTTTCAAGTGGTGATTTTGTATCCCATGTATCTGAGAAATTTTTCTTTTTCTGTACAACATGGAGTGTTCAGGTACAAAGGAGGAGCTGGTTGAAGTGAAGTATGATCTCCTTGTGGGTGCGGATGGTGCCAATAGTGCAGTACGATCACAGATTCTTCACTATGAGGAACGCAAACCTCACTCTTCCAAGTAAGATTTAATGTGAGGAATGCGCAAAAGTCTCCCTTGGATACTACTCTCCATCTGTATCTTGAAGCTTGTACTTCAGTAATTCATATTTCTGAATGCAGCAAGTGTGTTCGTCCCGAAGGCTTTTTGACTTGAGGTTGTGGTCTATTCCAGTAACCTGGAGCCTATGAAAATGGACATCCAACAAAATGTTCAATACATCAAGTCCTTGTATATTAGACCTTCATTGGCAAAGAATTCATTTCTATATGCTGATCACAACCGTGTTCAGGTATCAACCCTAGTCTTATTATGATTGTCCTGCCTTCTACTACTGCAGGCAATATTGTCTATCAGTGTACACTGCAGTATGTTTCATGCCTCTTTTTCTTTGTTTCTTTCTTGAAGTAGGTTTCATTGCTTGGTTCATACCATCTTCCTGTTGGGCATTAATACTTCAACAGATTGCATTCCAGAAACTCAATGGCATCCTTAGTGTATTGGTAGAAAGCTCCGGTTTGGAGCATTCATGCTTAACAAATCTGATTTCTAGAGCTTGGCTGAACTTACAGGTGAGGTATATTAGTGGAACTGTGAATACAGTCACTCAAAGGCAGATTTGAAAAGAGTGTTTTGATAAGCTTACCTTCTTTTTCACCTGGGTGCAGGCTTGGGTAGCTCTTAATCTTTTGTTCACAGGGATGGCTGATGGCAGCTTCTGGGGAGCAACTGCGAGTCCAGATCTCATAAGTTGTACCAATCCATTAGAGTTGGAACACAAGTTTAGGTTGACATCATTTTTCCTTCTCATCAGATTCCTCAGTCTTAGCCTACAAGTCTGCTGCAGCCATCATCCTGTCCCTGCATTTGTTGCACTGTATAGGTATACTGTCAAAATTGTTACCATACAAGACTTGCAAGCTCTCTTAAACTGTTTCTCCTCCAAAAACTGTCTTTTAGCAGGATCTTTGAAGTCTCCCAGCATTGTTAGATTGCATTTTACTTGTGGTCACCCAGTTTGAGAGCAAGTCATGTCTGCAATTACCAGAGCTCATGTTGTAGAAAGATGCATCCAGATGCTGTGGTTTTGAATCAGGATTACGTGTTTTGCACTCATGAACAGGCAGCATGCCCCAGAGGTGCTTGAATTGCTGCTAGAGGAAAACCCAAATTTTGCAGAAGATTTCGTGAAGCAGCCAAAAATCTCAGCTGGTTCTGCAATAATACTTTCTCGCTTCCACCATGACAACATCCTCCTCATTGGTGATGCAGCACATGCCATGGTATGTCTTCAAGAGCAGTAAGGTCTGAGTTTTATTTATATGCTCTCGTCAAACTATATTTCATCAGTTTCTCAGAGACAGAAAACAAGTGCTTGGAATATTCAGCGAGGGAAGTGCCAGTGGGTAAAGAGAAAGAAATTGTAAGGGCAAGTATTGTACTTTGGTGATTGCTCTATTCAGGGGTTGTTCTGAATCTCCTGAGAGCCTGTTGGTCAAAGCAGCAACACCTTGTTTATGCTGGTGCCAAAACCTCACAAACTTATTCACGAGATTGATTGTATTCTTTTTGGATACATTTCTCCAGTTTTCAGTATATGGCACGGGCTGCAATGCTGCCCTTGAGGACTGTTTCATCTTCGATAAAATACTTGCTGATTTCCCCTCATCTGGTACAATCTCTTGAATTTTATAGCTACAGCGCACCATTATCATACATCTGCTGAAGCTCCTTTCTTCCCCTGCACTGAGTTGAAAATTGCCTTAATAAAACCAATCAAAGGAGATTCTGGTTTGACAATAGACACAAGATATAAGGATTATGTGTATGCTGTATATAGGATGACGATGAAGATGCAAAACAGAATCGTAATGAATCTTGTTGGCTCTCAATATTCAAACTGGAAGTGATCTGTAAGTGATCTTGCCATCCACACTTTGCCTGCTATTGATTGATATATCAGTGTGGGGTTGTTGTGATCATCATCTGTAGGGCCAGCAGGCAAAGTTCCATTTGATAAAGTAGCAGCAGAGTTCACAAGGAGACGCAGGGAAGATGCACATGTCATCGTGAATCTCAACACTACAAGAGAGCTCTTTCCTCAAGGTTATCTAGGCCTGATGCAAATGTTGCTGCTCACCACTTTACACAAACTGGCTCCAAAGTTCTTCAAACCGTAAGCTAATCCTCCACTGCTACTACCACAACTGCTTCATGAGTTCTTTGCTTTGTTGTGATCCTGACTACATGACTGTAATGTGTATATACCACAATCTGCTCATTGGATTCAACAAAACTGCAAGAAGATGGTAGTTAGAACATGACTTGATGCATCTGGAATTTTGTGGTGGTGGTGGAACAGGACATCATTTAATCAACTCTGGTCAGATATGCCATTTGCTCAAATCAAATTGCAGAAGCGCATGGAAGACAGATTCTTTTATGGGCTTCTATTTGGGCTAGGCTTTTTGGTGCTCTCTGGGATCCTTTTTCTGTTGGGAGTGCGCACTCCACCTCCAAATCCAAAGCCCACTTTCTGAGCTCCAGATGTGGAAAACAAACAATGCTTTCATGATGATGTTGATTGTTATGATATTTGACAAACTCAAATACATGTGATAACACAAACATGTCTTTCTTATGAATCTTCCATTTGGAAAGCTCTCATCACAACCTAAATGTCTACTTCTTAGGGCTCCAACATGACCAGCACTTAGTCATGTCTAACCTATCTTTCTCTCACACTAATGCACCAGACACAAGTGACAAGAAGTCCTTCACAGGCAAAAAATTATTGATCCTATGCTCCTCTTTGAGGTGTGTATCTGCAATATGCATGTGCCAGGGGGTCAATGGAAAAAGTTGAAGAGATTGCCAAATGCAAATGTGAGCACACTGACTGAATCCAACGATGCTTGAACAAAGCTGCTTTGACTAGATTTCCTTGAAAAGCTGAATCCATGTGCTGGAATTGCATCACCATGAGCACTCTCTGCACAAATTAACACTCCCATTCCCATTCTGTGCTGTATGTTGATGGTAGTTTGCTTAATTTCGTTAGAGCTTCATGTATCTGGTTTGGGCTCTTAACCTCACTGATGGTCCTGTTCAAAGCAAGGGCATTTTCTGATACATCATCCATCAAATGACCAAGCTAATGAAAACCTCTTCTAAAGTGACAATGCAAATGCTGTAGCTGCTGCCATGAAGCACCTCTGTCTCCATCAAGCAAACTTTTGACCTGATACCAAGGTTAAAGCAGTAAAATAAGAGAGCTGGAACAGAAAAGAAAAGAGAATAAGAAATAGGAGAGAACTTCTAGTGAAGCGAGATTGATAATCTCTGCCTCCAGGATCACTAGTTTCTGGTACTATAACACAGGCAAAGATGACTGTACATGTGCTCCTGATCCCAGAGTTTCTTTGTGACATACCTGAAGCTTCTATTTCTTGCTGCCAGAGAAATTGGAGGAACCGGAGTTAAGTCTCCTAACCCAACCTTTTTGCCATGTCTTGCACTTCCTGCAAGCCTCCTTTCCTCCAAATCTTTGTGAACTCCCTGCTATAATTGGACAGGCCATCAACAGCAGCTGGAAAATCCTTCAATCCCATAAGTATATAGTCTCTTCTGCTCATGTTGTTTTCCTCCCACCAACCTCCTGAAAGAAGTAGGGAGACCGGGGGTCGTTAGCATGGGGTTGTTAAACCTCAAGACCTGTTGCTGATATCCACCACATCCTCAAGCCATCCACCACTCCCATCTGCATATCTTGCAAGATGCATCACAAGGCCCCAGCCTGGATCCAACATGCAAAAGTCAGGCAATGAGAAACACAACCAGCAATTGGATTAGAGGACACTGAGATTCTAGCTCTACCAGAAATTTCATGAAGTACCTCAGGCTAAGACATCAAATGATTTGCAATTCCTGCAATTTCAGTTGAGTTTGTTGCAAACAAAATGCACTTCAGCAAATGCAGATTCCCTACCTGCAACCAGAAAGAAATTCCTGAGAAAATTATAAGTTTGGTGAAGTTCAATCCAGACCTAGAAAATTGAATACCCAAACACACGAAGCAGACCAACAATGTTTCTTACAGATCCTCTGAGTGAACATTGTATTTTAATTACAAAGAAAACCATTAAACCCAAGTTGTAGAATCCTGAGAGATTCTGAGTCTTTTGTGGGAAGAATTGACTAATGTGAAAAGAATCCTCTATCACACCACAAAAAGTGTGATCTTCTCCAGTTTTTTCAAAAGCCTCAGTTCTCATCCTCTGGAAGCAGCTCACACAGTTGCCTAACAAGCTTACTTTCTCTCCAATCCAAGCCAAGCTCCCAGCAACCCAACAACTAGTTGGTCCCTTCTGGGACCTGGAGTGGAGGTAGGCCTAACACCGTCTTTTATTGACTACGTCCGTCTCTCTCTGAA
>Ga0209611_10012630_pt1 | contig 11829 bp, 11 predicted proteins | sample S1TSphgellanicum_3_FD_187693 | JGI IMG/M metagenome (GOLD analysis project Ga0209611, IMG submission 187693) | Host-associated microbial communities from peat moss isolated from Minnesota, USA - S1T2_Fc - Sphagnum magellanicum MG (SPAdes) (version 2) | ecosystem: Host-associated > Plants > Peat...
TCGATGGTCATTAGAGCATTTTGTGCAGGCGAACCGACCTTGATTGACACGAAATACTCCCCGATGCCTTCGGCTGTTACCACACCCGAAACTCCCGAGATTGGCTGCAACTTGCTATTGGTGTTTGAGTCCTTGGGCAGTCTAGATGGCAGCTCGAAAGCGTCCCGCGACATGTTGAGCTCAGGTCGAAGGAATTTCTTGCTGATGCGCTCTTTCAGCATCTGTAAACGCAATGCATCTCTACTGAGAGTTTCTGCCAAGCGCTCTCTCAGCGACGTTGTGGTAATATTGTTGTGTTGCTGCTGGTATGGCGAGCTCGGGTGCTGCCTGTGAAAAAGCTCGAATTCATGGAAGACTGGCACCACTTGGCCTGCATTAACTGCGCCATCACTGGCAACCTGCACCTTTTCAGCAGATGAGAAAAAACAGCAGATTACCAGAAAAATTGCAGAACTCAACACCAAATTTCCTGGATGATCCACATTGATGAGCTTGCATAAAAAATTTCAGCTATGTTCAGTTCCCGAGAAAAAATCTAGCAGCTCAGATGGTGGGGAGATCTTCCTCTTCTCCTTCTTGGATCAAGACCAAAAAAATTAGTGAAGAGACTCCAAAAACCTGAAAACACACACTTGAAGAGCTTCACTTAGTATTGAAGAAAGCTAAGGTTCTGAAGCAAGCAGTAAGAATCAACAAAAAATGGGTTAAAACTTTTCCCCAAATATAGTTTGTAAAATATATGGATCTAGAAATTTCAGGGTGTTTTTTTTTTTCCAATTTTGTAGCCAATAAATCAATTTACGGATCAATTGGCTTTTGTGATGTAACTGATTTATCCATATATTAATAAAACATGAACATAACTTTTTTGAACTTCCTTATATATTTTTGGCTACCCATTTGAGCCATCTAAAGAAATCTGGCGATTTTTTTCGAAATTTGGGGCTTTTTTCCCCAAAAAATCATTTAATTTTCACCCCATAAAAGGCTGATTTGATTCTTGATAGTACTAAAAAGGGAGAATATTCTTGTTTTAAATCTCTATTTCATTTCAAAGTATATATAGTATCAGCCAATATACTAATGGTGGAAATCAATTACATAGTAAACATCAAGGAAGTACTATTCATGATAAAAATTTAAGAAAATGAAGTGAGTTTTGGGGGTTTTCAATAGCCAATCTAATTTGTAAACCCAAAAAACAAAATTGACAAATTTTTTATATTTGGCTCCTATAGGTTGCCAAAAATATAGAAGCATGCTTAAGATTTTTAACTTTCATATATTATTTATTATATAGCCAAATCTAGCTAAATCTTCCTATGGATGATCACCACTTTGGCCACATCACAAACTTGACAACAAAAACATTGGTTCAAAGTTGTTGGATTAGTAGTTAGTTATGACTAAAGTTTAAGTCACATCTCCTTTGAAGATTTCTAAACCCTAAACCCAACCATCATAAATTAGGTTTTTAACTTTCTTGAGTCATGCTAGTTTAATTGTTGTTTATTGTTTACAATTTTACGTCTGTTTGGGACCAAAGAATCCATTAGATGAAAGGTAGATCATGGAGGATAGATTGTATTCTGGTATTGGTAGCATGCCACAAATTTGGCAAAGGTGACTGTGCTTATAGTTTGCATGAGTTCAGCAAGAGTGCTTGTGTGGGTGAGGGGCAAGGTCAAACAAAAGCGTTCCTAACTTTCTGTGTATTTGGATAGACAAAGAACAAGTGTTCTTCATCTTCTATCTTCCCTAAGTCGTAGCCTTGACAAAACCTCTCCACGTATGACATGCCTTTCCACGCACCTAGCATTGCCTCAAATTGCATGTTGCTACATTGAAATCGGGCCAGAACTTTTCGCAACTAAACACAATTGATGTCACACAAGTAGCTTTCATTCTCATCCAACATACCTTTGAAGTGCAAGTATCTTGTCTGCACGTTAGTCCCAATCTCGCGGTTGGTAAAAAAACTTTTCAATGAAAGCTAACTGCATATTATTCTTCACTCTTTTTACACTCAACATTGTGTGGGAAAACTTGGAAGGGATGGGACCCCAACCTCCTGGTTGATCGGGCTTCCCGTCATACATCTACCACCAACCAACTACACTAACTGTAACACAGCTAGCTTAGCCATCTGAACTCTCACCTGTACATTGTATGCGTTACATCAAAGTACTTGGCTCTCCGCCCAACCTCTTATCCTTGCTAGATGGGTCAAATGTATGTGTGTTGTTCCAAAAATTGTTTCCAACGGCAATTGAACAGTCCCCGCCTAACCATCTTGATTTACATTTGAAATTCCTTTTTCAAGTAATCTAGTTAAATGTTTACTCCCTTACCATGTATTCATTGAATGCTCTTGTTCAAACATGTCAATTCTCTCACTCGCCTTTTTTCGTGTTTTCCATTCAACGGGGGAGTGAACATTGAAGAAGGTCATGCTCACATAATGATCTACTGCTCATGTTGATTAAATTCTCAATTCCATTTTCAAAACTATTTCAGTCAATTTTTATGTCATGTTTGTTAGAAGTAGATATGGTAGATTTTCATGCTTCTGCATGTCTTGCTACACACACCCAGATTTGATCCTGGAATGAGCCTTTGCATGTTTGAAGTCAAAATGATCATATTCTTCTTGTTCAATCACAGAAGGGATGGAGAAGTTGCATGCATGTGGATTTGTGGAGATCTGAAAGCCTCAAACATGATCCCAACTTTGCAAACCAAACTGTGAAGGCAAAAAGATAATAGAGAATCATCTACTTTTTTCCAATTTTAACAATAAGTGGTTAAAATAGAGAGCTTGACTTGACAAGAGTAGTGAGCACACAAGTCTTGGAAGGGAATTGAAGTGTTGGAAGCCTCAAAAAAGAGAATATGGACACACTTTGCAATGCTATTGTTATGAAACTCTCATGGGCCATCCATATATTCCCTCTGAAGGTCATCACTTTATCAAATTGTGACATGGTTCTTTCACGGAGAAAGACTAAACATTCCTGATGATGATGATGATGATGATGATCTAAGATCAAAAGGATTGTTGAGCAGATTTGTTGATCAAGCAATGGAAGACCTGAAGAAAGGGGAAAGACGAAGAGTTGGGCATAAACAATCTGGGCTGATAACAATGCAAAGGATATCTCATCCCAAGGTGGAGGAGAGAAAAATACACTAATCAAATAATAATATACTGAAACAATCTAATCACATGCTCAATCTAGATAATTTCTTTTGGGGATTTCCCGTCCAAATCAGGGTTTGGATAAAGGGTTCAACCTCATGAATTTCTTGTCATCCTGCTTGAAAATGTTTTCAAGTTTACACTAAAATATTGAGACTCGTATTCTACCTCTTTGCAGTCGTCAGTTGAAATCATCGCAATGCTCCTGCCCACCAAGCACAGTCTCCATAGTAGATTTCCAGGAGACATCATTGGTGGAGCAATCATCATCAACATATTTCAGTCTGAAACCTCTGCATTGTGCTCCAGTTGAGTTCCATGTAATAGAATCAAACCTTCCGCTCACAGCTTTCACTTGCAGTGGTCAGTCACTTGCATTGAAATCACTGTGGTTGTTGGAAGAAAAATGTTGTGATTTTGTACTGATACAACTTCCAACTTGCTTCTGGAAATGGTCTTCATCAGCACATGAAAGAATGAATTGAGCCAAGAATTGGACTCCTGTCAGGACTTGCACTCAGATACTGCTGAATCTTTTGCTGAGTCATGACTTGATCAGTGATTTTCGACGAATTTTTTTTTGTGTGGAAAGAATACACAATTATCTCACTCAGATCCACACTTGGAAGCCACCACACTGTGTCACTAACGCACTTGTTCTTCTTGTTGAGAAGCTTGAGTGGAGGCCTCAAGTTCCTTGAAATCCTCAGGCATGAAATTGATCCACAGAACAGGAAGCATGGTGAACATGGCTTCAATGAAAATGCCCTGGGGGAGCTCATCAAAGGAACCTGAGGAAATGTGGAGGTACGATGCAAGCCCAACTCCAAGATATGCACTCATCATGCCAGCAAGACACTGTGCAGACATGAAGAAGGCAAAGAGAGAGCCTTCACTGCCTGAAGGACAAAGCTGTGCAAGCAGCACCATGAAGGGAAGAATCTTGAACTGGCCAATTGCCTCCACAAAGGCTGATGCTCCAAGAACAAAGTACTCATCTGGAATACCTAACTCCACATTGATCCGATTCACAAGTAAGATGTCTGAAAGCATGCAAAGCCCCCAGAGTATTTGGACTGATCCAAACAACTTCCGTAGAGGGACCTTCTTGAGGGACCTGTTGTAGTAAATACTGCCAGCCAGTAGACCTAGTTGACCAACTACTTTTGCAAGCCCAATCACTGATGGATCTAGTCTCAAATGTTGAGTCTGGTAAAAGAACATGGAACTCCCCAGGCCTGGAATGATTGCAGAAGATGACAGAAACCACAGGAGAGGTTGAAGGATCTCAGGTTTTTGAAGTAACCCCTTCAGCAGCGTGACTTGTTGGTGCATGCTTGACACTGGCCCTTTCCATCCATCACCTTCCATCACTGTCTTAGCTGATTCTAAAGGTTTCAGATATTGTTCATTCCATACCTGCTGAGGAACCATGTCTGCAACTGCTGGTTCCCAAAAGTGTCGCTTTAATGAGCTTAAATCTTCTGAAGCATATTCTCTTTGTAAGAATGTTTGCTTACAAGTGTTCTTCTCCTGCAGTACCTTGCCTATGTCATTCTGCCTCACAGCAGGCTCTGTGTCTTCTGGTAGTCCAAGATTGAAGGAAACCTCGCTCACAGAAAGGCACAGGAGAAGCTGTGCACCAACAAGTACCATGAAGATTGAAAACATGGACTGTGATGTGATGTTCTGAAGAGCAAAACCACCAGTCAAATTTCCCAGAAGTCCTCCTGTTGCTAGGGCCAGCCATGCAAAAGACTGTAACTCACCTGCACACAAACCAACATACTAAACCAATGTCAGAGACTATGCTGAAAACATGAAGCAAACTGATTATCTTCCACATCCAAACTCTACCAAGCCACAGAGAAGTGACAGCACTTAGTGTCTTCCAAAATCATGAAATCTGACACACCCAACAGTACACACATCTGAATTTCACATGTTGGTGGAGAGGAGACTCTGCCATGTTGGGATGATTCCAAAGTTTCTCAAGATGTTGGAGGCATTTATAAACTTCGAATGGCCAAGGGATTTGAAGAAACAGCCAATTTATGCACATGAGATATAGAAGCATGCAAGTGCAATAACTTAACGTGTAAGCGCCACCCACCTTCTTGAGCACCCTCCTTATTCTTGCCAGCCTCAGCCACAAGGGCATCATTCACAACTTCAGAAATGGCAGCCCCCATGTTGGTGATTGTGAGGATGCCAGTCAAGACACCTACTGATGAAGTGGCATCTGCATGCGAGCTGATTAGCCCCCATGAAAGAAGCTGTAGCGCACCTGCAAAAAATATATATATCGACTGATCAGGAAGACTGCATCTGTTTTAGAAAGAAAAGAAAGATGGCAGGGAGAGAATCTGGCTATAGTGTTCAAAAGCACAATACTCTTCACAGCTTTCAAGACAGAAAGAGCAATTTACTATCCTCCAAGTAAACTAAACTTGAGAAGTCCTTGATGGTGTGATCATACCAGCAAAGGCAAGATATGGAATTCGGTGGGCTCCTTTGATATAAACGGAATCAGAGATGATGCCATATATAGGCTTGGCTACCATGGGAAGATTGGCAGTTGACATCAGTAGTTGCATAGTGCCAGGATCCACCTGCAACAACAAACAACAACAAGAAGGATAACAAATTCCACTTTAGCATGCAGTTGTTTGCAATGTATTTAGAAGCTAAAACAGATTATGCAACATAGAACAAGGACATGACAAAGAGCTGGAGAAGGTTCAACTCTTGCCTGTAGATCATCTTTGAAGAAGTAAGACATAGCCAGCCATGGGAAGCATCGAAACCCTTGTGTACAATAGCCCAGAACAATCACAACCATGAAGGACGTTCCATATGTTTTGCTCAACCTGTTCAACCATGAAAAGAATGGCATTTCCTCCAATGATTCAATCCTCACTCCTGCCATCAGCTTCTTCATGAATGTGTCCATAAGAGATGTTGCCAAATCTATCATGTGTTGCTGTTCCCACAGAGTCTGCTGATCTGGGTGTGGCTGTGGAGCAACTGCTGCCAACACACGTGATGATTCTCTTCGCTCCACAGCCACAGACACAGCAGCAGCAGCAGCACCCACTTGCCACCGCCGCTGTGGCCTTGGAATTTCATATCTGCTGCTATAATTCTCCTCATGTCCAGATGGGTGTAGTGCTGCTGTGGTACGCCGAGGTTGATCCCCCAGTGTGCATCTCTGAGCAATTGTTGGTAGCGAATCGAAGAGATTGACATGCGGTTTCTTTACAGCTGAACAACGCTTGACGCTTCTTCTCCTGGCACTTTTGGACTGCACGGATTGCCAGAGTTGTCCCATCTCTGCGAGACTCTGAGCTGATGACCATGTGACATCATCCGAGTTCTGGTCTATTCCGTGGTGGTGGTGGTGGTATACAGGCCTGCTGCTATTCCTTGAAGAAGCTTCGTCACCATATGGCGAGAAGTCGAATGCTCGAGTCATCTGCCTTTCGACCTGCATCGTCCTCTTGTGAAGCTCTGACTCGGTATCGGGAAATCCCTTCATCGCAGATCGGGGAGATGATGATCTCCGCTGCTTGTAAGGAAAGCCAGCCTCTTCAGCACGGATTGCTGTCCATCTCTGGATCTGGCGACAGGAGAACATCCTCTCCACGAGGTGGAGAAAATCAAGCCTATCACGAGGAACACAATAGAGTCCTCCCTTGTTGCAGGAATTGTGTTTACGGCAGCGGCTTCCTGCATAGCTGCTGCTGTTCTTCTTTACGAGGCTCCCGGTATTTTGTATTGCGAACGCCGCCGGGTGAAGGTTTTCGCAATGCATCTTCTTCTCGCCCACATGCCCTATCCGCCTAACAATTTTCTCAACACACTTTGGAAAATTGTCTGATTGTAGAAGAGACTAACTCAATTCACGAGTTGAAGAGCAAATCGGAGAAGAGGATTGCTTCTACGAGAGAAGAAGAGCAGCCGTCGTGGTGGTGGTGAACCTGCGTCCTTCTTCCCGGATCTCCAAAGCGTCAGAAGCAGAACCTCTTCTGACACTTACACTTCTTCCAAGTGCGAAAAGGCAGGCCACGACTCTTGTCTGCCTGCATGCCTTCACTTCACAACTATTGTTGTTGCAATCTCAACAGCAGCAGCTATGCACACAAAAAAAAACAGCTAAAACATCGCCTCAAATCCTAAGAACAACTGCAACCTCAAACACGGTATTTATTATGCGCCATAAAAGAGTCCCGTTCGGTTCCGTTCCTCATCAAAAGTTCAATCTTCACATGCGATGTTCAAAAAGTCCGTCCAACAACGCGCAGCTAAAAAACCGGGTCGAAGTAGTCGGGATAAGAAGAACAAACAGTCTTCTACAAAAACTGCACGAGACTCAGCGGACGCGGCGAATTCACCGTTGTGCATTTAATGAAGAAGCTGGATCAGACTGTAATCTTTTTTCTTCTGTCTATTGCAATAGGCTACCCCCAAGAAAAACAACAACAACAACAACAAAATTTACAGATTCGAAAACAAGTCTTCCTGAAGACAAAGAAAAAAAACAAGCTCGGAAGATTTTGCTTGATTGCTTGCTTGCTTCTCCTTCCTTCCTTGCTTGCTTCCTTCCTTGGGTTTGGCTATTTCTGGCTCGATCTTCTTCCGCTTGTTTTTGTTGATCTTTTTACAGTCGCTTGTTTGCAGCGTCACTAGCTTTTGCTTTTTGAATTCCTAGGCCGGTAGGCTTCTTTTTGTGCAGATTTTTCTTGTTTTTGTTGCTTTTTTTCTTCTTCTTCTTCTTCTTCTCTGGTCACGTTTTGTTGCTGCAATCTTCTTTCGTCCAGCTACCTCTGGTTGGTTCGTTGGGGTTTTTTTTTTTTAAAGTAAATTTTATTTTATAATTTAATATTTATTTATTTATTTTTGTCTTAACTTCCTTTCTCATCACTAGGCCTAGGTAACATCACCACTTACACAAGATCCAAAATCAACCAAGAAAAAGATGAAAAAATATCTATCATGGTTGTTCACAATAATTTTATATATATATAAAAAATTTTAACAAATTTAAGTTGTTTTTGTGAATGATCTTCTTCTAAAAATCCTCTAAAAGAAAACAAAATCCTTCAAGGTATTATGACTCTATAATAACTAATTTCAAGTTTCAACACAAGCCAAAATATTATTATCTTTCAAAAATCCTCATATAAAAATAGACCTATTATTATTATTACCTAGTAGGTGCCTATAAAAATCCCTGAAGCTACTATATACTCTATAATGAATCTTTAAACACAACAATAATATCCTTTGCCTTGGTAGTAGGCAAGGCCAATATAAATATCTTGCAAATACATGCCTATGTGAGACAAAAAAAACAAAAAGCACCAAAAAGCAAAAAGCACTAATACCTAGCAAGATTTTGCTTTTGAATTACTTAATTGGAGCCCAAAAGACCACACCAAATTGCAAGGACTCTAGGTAGCTAGCCTAGTAAGCTAGTGGTGACGCATGCAAATTGCAGCAAAAACCTAAAAGGGAGGGCTTTAGGGTTTAGGGTTGTATAATATTCCTTCCTAGAATGGTCTCTCATACGGGTTCCGGGCTGGCTCCTAAATTTTCATAGGGGGGCCCGTTGTTTTGTCTTTGCTCGATGAGTAGGATCTTGGCCATTAGATTGAAAAAATCTCTGCCCGGTCATTACATATCGTAAGGCCCTTGGACGGGGACGTTACCTAAATTCAATTCAGTGCCGGCCCTTCAGGTGGGCACCTTAGTATGGTAACAGCCCTCTCCATGGGTCCTTACTTACCATACTTTAGAGAACTCTCTCATGGGAATTTCTAAAGTGGCAGCTAAAGTGGTGATGCTTCATTGGGGAGATGCAGAAAATGTGACAATCATCCCTCGGAAGATTTAGCCAAAATCTGGCTTTAATCGAGAAAATAAAGCACAAAACTTTAATCATCCTTCTATATCTTTGGCTACACAATGAAAACCACATATATATATACATATCTATATATATATGAACCTGGTGATTTTATTTTATTTTATATTTTATTTATTTTCCTCACTTCTGGCAACTGAAATCCTCCAAAATCACTTTTTTGTTTATTTTTTATTTTTTAATTTCATATGTTGGTGATATATCACCAGTTTTTTTTTTTAAAAGGCTAGTTTGTTCCATTAAAAAACCCCCCAAAAATTTTGCAGTGTGATCCATTGGTTGTTGGATGGGTTTGTCATTTTCATTCATCCATTCATGGGATGGATGAATTTTTTCATTTGAATTCCATTCATATGATGGATGGTTTTGTTCATTTTTATTCATTGGTTGGATGGATGAATCTGTCATTTTTCACTGATTTCATTGGATGGATGGTTTGATTTTTGTTGATTCTCATGTGTAATCTCATGGATTCATAACAACCTCAAAGAGAATTCTTAGTGTATTTGTAGGCCCTACTGTCAAGGAATTACTGCATGGACCTCAAGCTTCGCCCTCGATGCGCACACAGTAATTCCTCAATAGCTGGTCCTTACCCTACACATAAGATCCCGCTGACCAGTCAACAGGACCTTACGTGTAGGGTCGAGCCCTACGGTGAGGGCATTTCTCAAAATAAGGGGCCTAAGATGAGGTTGACCTATGTAGTCACCTAATATGGCCGCCATGTTTGAAGGGTCTAAATGTACACCCAGTCCCACTTTTAAGAGGACGCCTTTCAGCTACCCTTCTTCACATGTATAATTCCGACGGCGTCCCCTCGTGTTCGTTCCCAATAGTCCCCACTTTGGGGAACAGTAATTCCATCTCTTCTTTTCTATTGTTCCTAATGGTCCCAATAAGTTCCCATGTCTTCACTTCTCTATGTACCAAATTTTTATTCCCCCGTCCTTTGTCCACTATCTACTATTTTAGCCTACGACAAAGAGGTTATCTCATGGGAGGGGTTCAAAGTTTTTAAAACTTTTCTTTTGTGATGGTCCAATCGACACAACACCCCATCGCAAGAAAAAAAAAGAAGAAAAAATGCAAGTTAGGTTTTGAACTTGGAGATTAGGTACTTCTTTTTCCTTGGAGGTGAGGCATTTTGTTCCCCCAAAAGTGTTCCCAACATGTTTTCCATGCGTTCTTTGAATTTTCTCCCATATGCTTTGCCAAGTCATTCCTTATAATTGTTCCCACTAGCCAAAGTTCTACAATTTTTGGGAAACCTTTTTGCAAATTTGATGAGAACACATTGAGAACTTGATGGGAACACATTGGGAACAAAAAAATCCAACAACCCTTTCCTTAAGGAAAAAAGGTTTTGAACTTTTGATGCACTTGCAACTATTTAACCAAATTCACAAATTTTCAGATCATGAGATTTGAAACTCGGTCAAGCAATTGAATGGAAATCTTTGCTACAGGAGAATAAAATTTCTAGGTACAAAATCTACCCAAAGAAAAAACACAATCAAAGGATCTTCTCCCTTTGGCTCTGAACCTACTCCTCCCATCAATCATACTAGGCCTACTACTATTACTAGTACCACCACAATTGATGAATTTGTTTTGGAAATACTTACAACCAGCAATTTTGTTTTTGGGTAAAATTTTTGTCATTTGGTGACAAAAGAAATTGAGTGCAAACTCGTACAAAGGATTTTTGTGGGAAAAATATTGCCAATGTTATCACTGTAAGAAAGTTCTGAAATCTGCATGTTTTTTAGACAATAGGTTCCAGCAAGTCGCCAAAATATAGTAGGATTCTTTAAATTTTTCTACTTTCCTTGCTAACTTGGCTAATTCCTCTTGTGGATGATTGCCAACATGGCAACATCACAATATTGTGAAACAAAAAACCTTTGCTCACAACATCTTGGCCCTTTGTGTGTTTTGTATTATTATTTTTCAATGACAATACTCATGGGAGTTGCATTTTAACATGTGCAAGGAAACGGGTTCCTCATGCGTCATGGTGGTGGTCATACCTTTTAAGGATCGAGGAAATTTTGACTCCTTGAATCCGAAAAACAAATCCCTTCTTCTTCTTCTTCATGGGGTGGTGGTTTCGGGGTAGAGGACACAGCTCCTTCCGTGGATCTGCTGCTGATTGCATGACAAGCAAGTCTCTTTTTCTTTAGGATCCCTTCTTGTTCATGTGTTTGTTACTTCACAGTTTACTAATATTATATATTGTAAAGGAAGAAAGTTCCTTCCCCTGACTCCGGACGGACAGTGGCTACGGACAGTAGCTAAATATAGCAAGGGTGTGACTTGACGTCCTCTTCAGACGATTCCGGCTTGGATCTGTCACCAAGAAAGGACGTCGGGATGAGAAATGAAGCCGCCCATGAACCCGCCCGTCCCGTCATCCGTCCCACCATCCATCCTCTGTCCATCCATCCGGTCGTCCATGCGGATCGACACCCTGGAAGTCCGAGGTTGCCGGCTGCACACCATCCCTCTGCACACTGACACTGCAGCTTTCTGCCCACCAAGAATGGGAAGGAAATAAACCAAAAAAATCCTTCTAGCTCCCAGCAAAGCCTTGGGTGAGCACCTAATAGCAATTTAATTCAGTTTCCATGGCCACAAGGCATTTCACTTCTTCAAAATGGTCCATTCTGTGAAGCAGAAGGCCCCATGCCAGATTTTGCTG
>Ga0209611_10012631_pt1 | contig 11828 bp, 12 predicted proteins | sample S1TSphgellanicum_3_FD_187693 | JGI IMG/M metagenome (GOLD analysis project Ga0209611, IMG submission 187693) | Host-associated microbial communities from peat moss isolated from Minnesota, USA - S1T2_Fc - Sphagnum magellanicum MG (SPAdes) (version 2) | ecosystem: Host-associated > Plants > Peat...
TGGAGCCTATTGTATGCCTGCTTGAAGAGCTTAGATACTATTCTAGAAAATTACAGACTTTCTTGAGTACTAGAATATTTTAGGCCAATCTCCCGACCATTGAAAATTGGCACCTGAAAAACATGGTGTGTGTGGCAATTTTCAGAGTAGCACCCAAAAAAACGTGGTCATTGTTGTGGGACTGGGGGGGCGGGGGTAGAATGTATCATGGAATGGTTCCCACTATACCTCAGAATGTAAGAAGCTTGTTATGGTGAGTGACATTCCGTAGTGTGGAGGTACCTGTACGAGAGGGCTTCTTCTAGAAAGATGCTTCCCTCCAGAGCCCTTGAAATTGAAGGGTTGAGAACACTGATTATGCATAGTTGCAAACGACATTTTTTAATTCTAAACAATTTTTCCCTGAAACCCTAAAACTCTCTCACAATTTGTCATACATGTCAACAAACCCTAGAACTCCCTGTTGTGACAAACATATCAACTTTCAATAGTTGTGGGTATGGAAGTTCGTTAAAAGGGTGAAATCAAATATGGGCCTACATGATTTGGGGATTAATTTGGGGAGTTCTGGGGCCAAAGAGAGAAAGAGAGAGGATTAGAAATGGGGGGGGTGTATGGTATCATAGCAAGCAAAGTTGATGTTCCACTGCTGCTCCGTACAAAAGAAAATTGGATGGAGAAAAGTCAAAACATGCTGGCTTGGCTAAGCAGTTGGTGCTCCACTGCTGCTCCGTACAAAAGAAAATTGGATGACGAAAAGTCGAAACATGCTGGCTTGGCTAAGCAAAATGGTTTTGATCCAGCATTTTTGCACAGGATTTAGATTCACTACTTACTCTAGATTGCTCTCTCATAGTGGTGGGGGTACAAATGGTTGAAATGAACCTATATATAACCCTCTACGTGTATATGTGTATGATAATGGCATCACACAGGTATAATAATTATGGGATGTGAATATATATATGGGTTCAGCACTAAAAATTGTGTCAAAACAAAAGAGAGCAAGCATCTCCATGTGGTGGCACTAAGGTAATGTAACCCTAAACCCTAAACCCCCCCTTTATATTGTCCATGTGGTTGTGGGCTGCAATAAAATCCTTTCAACACCTTCAAGTGTCAAGGAAAGGTCACCTCTGCATCCGTCTATAGTCAATATTGTGAATAGAAAATTCCCATGGCATCCATAACTAATAGCTCAGGGAGTCGAGCATCCAACTCAAGAATTAGGCTTTTAGTAGCCTCTGCCATGATCCCAACACAACACAAAATACGACTACCATTTGCATTAAAAAAAACAATGCATAAAGTAAACCTTGCACAAATAAGCATGAAAAAGAGAATTGAACTTTGTGTGTTCTGCCTCGCTTCCTGTCAAGGAACTGACCACCTCTCAACATGAACAAGGATTCTATAGAAGTTCTACAACTTCATTACTACCCATGAGTCCGTATATAAAATGACCATAACTTAACCATGAAAAGGAACATTGGAGTTGGCAGATTCTACTTCACCTACTCCATTGAGTATTTAGTTAAAGAATTAACCACCTTTGGAAATGAAAAAGAGGTTTGCAAAACCTTTGCAACTTTGTTTCTAGTCACCCTGAATTTACAAACTGAACTTCCCTGAAGCATGGTCTACCCATGATCAAACAAGTTTTGCCTCATCTAATCATAAAAGAACTAACCACCTTTAGAGTTTGGCTATGAAAAATAAGCCTACAGAACCTGTGCAGCTTCATTTCCAATCACCCCATGAGCTCATATACAAACTGAACTTTCTTTTTCCCCCTTTCAGACTTCTGTATTACATTTCCAAATTCTGGCTCACCTCAATGAAATAACTAACCACCTCTGGAGTTTGGCTGTGAAAATAGAACACTTGTAGCTTCATTTCCAACTACCCCATGAACCCATATGTAAAATGATCAAAACTAAAAGCATCAAGAACTATTATGCATCAAATCAAGCAGATTTTGCCTCACCTAATAAATCTATAGAACACCTATAATTTTAGTTCCAACTTCTAGTCCCCTAACAAGTTTATATACAAATTGAACTTTGAAAACCTTCAATGAAAGTTTTGCCCATGATCAAACATGTTCTACTTCACCTAATCATGAAAGAACTTACCACTTCAAGAATCTCCTTATGAAAAATAGGTCAATAGAACACCCATGGCTTCATTTCCAATCACCCCATGAGCCCATATACAAACTAAACTTCCTTTTAGCATGAATTATACTTTTGGCTCACTTAAATGAAAGAACTAACATACCTTTTGAAATTTGGAAATGAGAAATCAATGTATAGAACACTTACAACTTCATTTCCAATTCATCCATGAACTAATAAAAATTCTAACAAATAGTTGTTACATTCATAACATCATACCACATCTATAATTATCCAAACATACATTTACAAACTTGCTCCATCAACCAACCACCTCTACAAATACAAAAACCATTATAGACCACCTACAATTTCATTTGTATTCATCCCATGGAGCAACAAAAGTAAAAGGAAATGAAGCATTGCAAATGGATGAGCTTACCAACTCTACCAGTATTGAAGTTCAACAATTTATAACCAAAGTCCTAGATCAGACAACATTTACAAATTAAAATGCATATAACAATCATTGGCATTATAAGTGGCTATGAGACATTAAGGTCAAAAACATTTTAAAAAATCATGGCTTTTTCAACTAAAAATTTCAGCCAAAAAAACCTTCCTAGTGGTTTTTTTTGCCCCATATCCAACTTGAGCAAAAGGTCATTTTGGAGAAGTCGATTTGGACCCGACCATTTTGATTAGGTCTTTTTTATTGGTTTTTCAAAACTCGTTTTTTTTTACCAGGTTTTTATTACCAAACCATTGTGAAAATAATATAATTTGGGCAAAAATTAAAACTAAATATTATTTAAGTTATTTTATTTATAATTAATATAAAAATATGATTAATTAATTGCCCTACCTACCTATCTAATTAATAAACCTAATAAATAATGTTAACAATTTTATTTATTTACCTACCAACCTTATTTCTTAGGCTTAACCTAGGCCACCTAGCTTAACCACCTAGGCTAAGTCAAGGCCCTTCACCTAAGCCACATAACTTAGGCTAGATGGTTTAGTAGGTTTTATATCTTAAACTACTTAATTAGATCACCTTAGTAGGCAAGGTGGCTTCAGTGTCGCAACCTTACTTTGAGAGAGTGTGAGGATGAAACTCACATTCCTGAAATTGGGACTTGGGAGTCTTTTGGGATTCCCGAAACTTTAGAGTTCGATTGCAGGGGTCAAAACACCTCACATTGGGGTGTTCTTTATATCATTAGAAAGCTATTGAAGTGCAAATGTCGAAAATGGCCTCACATGGGCCATTTGGACATCTTCAACACAAGTTATGGCAAAAAGAAGGGTCGAAAATCAAATTAGCAATTTGACTCCCAACCACTAAAAGTCGGGAATCAACCCAACCCCGGTGCGTGCAGGTGGAGTGCGATACACCGTTGGAAAACTCTTGAGGAGAGCTACAAGTTTGTTTTAGACCTCATCCCAATTGGGGGTTTGAGCAAAGAGTTATGACTTCACAAAGTCCCGAGAATCCAAACCGGGACAATTTCGGGATTCCTCCTTGGGAGCCCCGGGACAAAAAACCATTCGGATGTAGGTGCCACAGAGAGAGGCAAAGAATGTTATATGGGGGAAGGTGTTGGCTTCCCTTGAGTCCGGGCCGTGGTGAATCATGTGAGTCCAAAGTTGCCCGTGACTTGTCTTAGCATCAAAGGTGCTCCCGAAAGTGAACTAACCAACTTGTTGGTTAGTTTGATGCAGGTTCGAGTAAGTAACTAAAGCTTGTCACTCCTTTTTAGTCCCACCCTAGAACTTTAGCACGCCCTTCTACCCCTTCTAGTGCTAAGAGCTAGGAATGTGCTTCGAATTTTTCGCAATTCCATTGTGTGAGTAACTTAAACCCATCTTGGGTCTAACTAGGAATTTGAGAGCGCGTCACTAAGTTACAAATGTGGGGATTTGAACTCCTCATCTCCACATTAAGTAATCAAGTCATTAACCATTACACCACCACCCCATAAAGTGATATTTTTGAACAACATAATTAAGATGAACATGATTTTGAATCAATAGATTATAATTAATTTCCATGAATTTTTTTCAACATATTGCACTAAATGAGTTTGAATTTTTTCATGTATTACTTACATAAATAAGTAGGTTACAAGTAGGTTAACCTAGGTAGGTAGGAGGTACCTATTAATAAATGCATGTATTTAAATGACATGTAGGTTATAGTCTACTAGGCCTTATAGGTACTTATTAGGTTTATGGTTATACCTACCTAATAATGACGCATTCCCAAGTCCCTTGTCAAACCCAAAAGGGGTCCAACTATGTTAAATTGTGGAAGTAGTTTGAGATTTGAAGCCGCTCTCAGCTTCCAGCACTAAAAGGGGTGAGAGGGGCGTGCTGAAAGCTCCGGGATAGACTAGGAAGAGGGACAAGCTTACTCAATTACACGGTCCTACATCCAAATCCAACCCACAAATGGGTTAGAACTCATTATGCACCTTTTTGGTGTTGGGACAAGCCACGGGTTAACTTGGACTCACTTGATTCACCACGGCCCGGACTCGGGGGAAGCCACCACCTTCCCCCATATAGTATTCTCTGCAGCTCTTGGTGGAGGCTACATTCAAATGGCTCTTTTTCCCAGGACTCCCAAGGAGGAGTCCCGAAACTATTTCGGGTTACAATCTTGGGTCTTTGGGAATTCATATCTTCCGACTCCGACCTCCAATTGGAGTGAGGTCTAAACCAAAATTGTAGCTCTCCTTGAAAGCTTTCCAACGCCATGTTGCACTCCTCCAGCAGACGTTGGGAAAAGGTCAATTCTTGACTTTTAGTGGTCGGGAGTTAAACTGACAATTTGACTCCCAGCCCTTCTTTTGCCCATAACTTGGGCTGCAGATGTCCAAATGGCCCATGCAAGGCCATTTTCAACATTTGCACTTCGATAGCTTTCTAATGATATAAAGGATACCCCAATGTGAAGTGTTTTGACCCCTGCAATCGAACTCTGAAGTTCCAGGAGTCCCAGAGGACTCCCAAGTCCCAATTTCAGGAATGTGAGTTTCATCCTCACACTCTCTCAAAGTAAGGTTGCGACACTGAAACTACCTTGCCTACTAAGGTGATCTAATTAAGTAATTTAAGATGTAAAACCTACTAAACCATCTAGCCTAAGTTATGTGGCTTAGGTGAAGAGCCTTGATTTAGCCTAGGTGGTTAAGTTAAGTGGCCTAGGTTAAGCCTAAGAAATAAGGTTGGTAGGTAAATAAATAAAAGTGTTAATTACGAGGCCATTTTGATCATCTACATTTCAAGACCTTTCCATTCATATAAAAAACACATCAATGCGAGGTGTTTTGACCCTTGAACTCGAGCTCTGAGTTTTGGAGAGTCTCGGAGGACTCTAACTTCCCACTTTTGGGGGTGTGAATTTCATCCTCACATTTATCCCAAAGTGGGGTTGCGACAAATAAGCTACTTATGCTTTAAATGTTATTTAGTAGGATATGTAGGTATTTACTAACCTATTAATAAATCTAACTTAGGCATATTAGTAGGTAACTTAGCCTATTAGGTATGTCTAAACTTAAACTACCTATCTAATAGCCTAGGTTAATTACATACTTATTTAATAAACCTAGGTTAGATTACTTACTTTGTAAGCCTAGGTGGCCTAAGTTAAGCTACCTACTTTATAGGCTTAAATGGCTTAAATTAGACTACATACAGGTAGTAGACCTAAATGGCTTCGATTATGCTACCTACCTTATAGGCTTGGGTGGCTTAAATTAGATTACATATTTAGTAGGTGTAAGTGGCCTAGGTTAGGATACCTACCTTATAGGTTTAGGTGGCATACCTATGTACGTAGCTACCAAGTAGACTTCAATAACCTAGGTTAGGTTAGTTACCTAGTAGGTCTAGGTGGCATAGGCTACTTACCAACTAGTTAATAGGATAGGCCAACTACCTACTAGGCCTAGGTGGCCTATGTTATTTTATACCTAATATGCCTAAGTTACGTACCTATGGTAAGGTTAGATTAATAGGCTACCTACATGGTTAATAGGTTTACCTAATAAGCCTAGGTCACCTATGATATCTATCTAAAAGGTTTACACTACTTAGTTATAGACTACTTAGTAATCCTAGGTTACGTTTTAAATAACTTACTAGGGAGGTCTAGGCTAAACTACCTAGCTAGACTATTAGCTAGGTTATTACTTAACAAGTAGCTTACTTATTAAGCCTAGGCTACCTACTTAACATAACATAACTAGTAGGTTAGGCTAGGCTTATATTACCTAATGAATGAATATGGTTCATTTGACTAAGTGTCAAATCATAATGGTTAATTTGATTAAAAGTCAAATCATAATGGTCAATTTGACTAAACCCTATCCATTCGATATGGCCAATTTGATTAAGCCATGGCAATTTTGATGGATGTTTGTTCATTTTGACCACATTTTGGGCTTGACCTTTGGTCAAATAGGTCACTTTAGTCAAATATATTAATCAAATGTAACATATGTTTTTCATGCCCCAAACTTTTAGTCACAATGGACTTACTTTTTTGTCAATGTGGACATTTTAGTTAAATTGACCTTCTAAAAAACCATGATTTTTAATAGTGAAGCTTATGTTTGTAATCAACTTTCACAAGTTGTAGAACATGTGAAAATATTATTTGAAACACATGTAACATACAACCATAATTTGAGAAAATTTCATTCCAATGAACCCATGTTTTTTTGTCATTTAAAACAAATGCAAGAAATTCAATGTTATTTGTATTGTAATAAATGATCCATTTAAAATGAATATGCACATGGTCACTTTGTAATAGTCCATGAAAATACCAATATTCATCATTTTTAAAGATTGTACAAATGACTTGAACATACCTTCATTAATGCAATGAAGTCGCAAATGAAGATATCCCTCCTTTGAACAAATTTCAAGAAGGATTGAATGTTTTCCATCAATGGCAAAACATAAGCCAACCCAAACAAGAAGTGTATGTTTGACAAAAGGCCCAAGTTTGTTTGCCACAATTAGAAAAACTTAGAAAAGTGCAATGCATATCTAATGCAACTTGCAAATATGAAAGGACAAGGGAAAACAAATTCACCTTTGCCACCTAGTTGGAATTATAATCTATTTGCATCACTGTAAACAATGGATGGTATTATGCCATAATCCTCTTTAAAGATTCCAACATTGACATCCACCATGTTTTAACATTTTTAAAAATCTTATTCCTAGGTTTGTATCTAAGTTTTGAACTAATTTATGAAATTTCAAGTGTTTTTTTGGATTGTGGCTGAAATAATTATACATGTTCATCATGAAATTTTTGATCTGCATAATGAAGGTCAAATTCCCTAGGGATTGGATTACCAAGTTTGCTTTATGGGCAACACAATGAACACCCATAAAAATTGGTGCCTAGGAATCCTTGATTTGTTTTGTGATTCTTGTTTTCCTACCTTGAAACACATTCACCTTGTTCACTTCAAAACATAATAGTTTCTTAACCAATTTTTCCCTAGTCAACCCCCCACCCTCAATAATGCACTCATTATAACTTTAGTGAGGTTGTTGGGTGAAAGCATGGTAAAACATACAATTCAATTACTTTGGCAAACTACTTGTCAAGCTAACAAGAAGTAGGACTAAAACCCATCATAATTATATATTTAATATTTTTATTTAAACAATGAAAAACAAGATACTTCTTCACTATTATGAATTAATTTTTAAAGTTTATGTTGTAAATGTAGGTTTCAAGCAGACTTTTCTAAGTGTAAGTAGATTTTGAAGCCTACTTTTTGCAATGTAACATTTGTTTCAAATATGTGTCAAGTATATTCTACCAAAGAGAAAGCAAATTTTATTTATTTTCCTTCCTTTGAATATATAATGATCTTTATGTTATAACTTCACACAAATCTATTTCATTAAATTTTCTAATGAAAAAGTATTCTTGAACACCATATTAGCCAATCAAATTCAAAAGTATTTGTTCTTTTTTTTTTAATTCCAATTTTTTAAAATTTTTGTAATCAACTTAATATAAACCGAATGGAAAGCACCATGGTTTCAAAATGAAATTTAAGTAAAAATTGAATATACTTTCTTGTGTTTTTGTGAAAAATTGTCTCTTTTTAAACTTGATATTTTTTAGTCAACTTTTTATTATAGAATACCATGCTTTCACCATTTTAAAATGTGATCCATTTATCATCCTATCAACACACACCAAAATTGGTACCCTAGTCCAATAATTAACAACATAAACATGAACACATATCCACGACCCATTGTCTATGGTTGTAACCTCATCGCAAGATAAGGCAATGAATTGGGTAAATTGTATAACTTTAAGAATGACACTCTTAGCTTGAGTGTGTGTGAATTCAGCAAATATCCAACTTGCAAAATTTGACTAGCACATGGTTACATTGTTTGGGACACCTAAATTAGCAAACAACTCATACCAAAGTCTTGTATTCCAACATTGGATGGCCATGAATAAGAACATGAAACAAAGTTTTAATTTGAACCATTTTTTGATTACTTTCACCCATTGGTTTGTTTACTTGAGTCAAAACCAACTTGGTACCCCTTAGGGCATACAATTTCAGTTTTTCAAATGGGCATAATCTATAACAACGTAGGTTTCACCTTTTTTCACCCCAAGCCTCAACAAGTCTTGCACAACAATCCGCAACTTGCATGTTTTTTGTGTGCATCTCATTTACACCCAATGATCTTGTCATTACTTTTCATTGAGGAACAAACTATGCATTTCATATTTTGAATCAACCCCCTTTTCATTCATTAAACCTTTTGCCCATGGTAGGTTGGCTGCCCACTCTACCTTGAATTTCTTGGTGTTATCATAAGATTTTTTAATTTCTTTTCAACCCCAACTACATCTTGTTTTGTTAAAGGCAATTCAAATTGAAAAAGGTTAGATTGGGGGTTTGACAAATCCATAATCTCTTTAGGATCTATGGACTTAAAAGGGATTTCAATAATAACATCAAAGATTTTAGGAATGACATTAGACATTACAAAACTTTAACTCGAGTTGTGCAAATTTGGTGGGCTTTGGAAATCTGGTGTAGAAAGGCCTTCAAGAGGGTTGATAATAGATTCATGAAACCATGTTCCACTTAAAGGTGATTTTGGGTCACTAAAAGAATTAAACAACTTAAGAAACATGTTGGAATTACTCACAAGGCACAATGGCATGGTAAGTTTAGGGATTTTGGACAAATTAAAGTATTGGAATATTAAAAAAGACATGAATGAAGTCGATTGTTTTGTGCATCAAGTTCAAATAGAAGCTTCGGAGGTTTTTGAAATAATAATGAACATATATTGTGGATTTTACAATCTACATACGAACATCAAACAACTACCAACAAATAATTGAAAAATGAAGTTGATAGACAATGATTAGAGGAAGAGAGAAATTGATAGACATAATTTGGAAAAGGAAATTGACAACAATTATAAGTACACTCAAGAAGTGCATTAAAAAATTGCAGTAGTTAGCATGGACAATCAAAGAAGGAATTCGACAAACATTGGATAAACATAAAAACAAATAATGATGGAAAAAAATCAATAGTAAAATTAAGGATACTAATTGAAAAGGGAAATCGATAGACATTGATTGAATGGAATCAATAGTATAACTTAAGAAACACATTTTAAAAATGTAATTAAGAATAGAATAGCTGGCATGGACGATCGAAAAATGAAATTGACATTAAATAGACATTGATTAAAGAGGGAAATTGATAGACATTGATTGAAAGGAATTGATAGTAGTACTAGGAAGCACATTCAACAATTGGAATAGTTGGCATGGATGATTGAAAAGGGAAATCGACATTGGATAGACATTGGGTTTAAGGGTATTGATAGTAAACATAAGAAACACACTTAGGAAATGCGTTTAGGAATTGCAACAACCATTGATGATTGAAAAAGGAAATCAACCTTACCCTAAATTGCAACCCAACAAAACTTAGAGCCTCCAATAGATTGAAAAGAAAACTTTTAAGAATCTAAATGGTAGACATAAATAAATTAGGGTTTTAGGGAAGATTCATGAATGTCAAACCTTGAGGTATGAAGACATTATTTATGGTTAGTTGGAGTGTTGTCAAACCCCAACTCCAAATCACCCCCACACAATCCCAAAAAGAATCATCTTGCCATTTTTCAAAGCTCAAACAACAATTCCATCAAGTTTACAATGTGCACAAATCTACAAGGGTTGAACATAGAAAATGTACAAAGTTTTTACAAACTCATGAAGTTTTAAACCTAAATAATAAATAACCACGTTTTGCATTGCATAATGGGATGGGATGAAAACTTGAACTTTAGAGATAATAGCCGTTTTAATTTTCAAGGACTAGAAATGAATAAAGCTCCAACATCTTGCCATTTGCAAACATACGCCATGTGAACTTTTACTAAAGAAAACAAAATCTGGCAATACCAATTCATGACGATAAACAAATTTTTGACGAAAGATTTGCACTTAGTGATACACATGATGATGATGGTGACAAACATCTTGACACAAATTGGCTTTCCACACCAAGGCTTGAATTGCTAGCTGATGATGGTAGGGGTTTAGGGTGCTCATGGGCAATTAGGTTAGTTTAGTGAACGTTGAAACCTTAAACAAAGGCTTGAATTGCTAGCTAATGATGGCGGGGGTTTAGGGTGCTCATGGGCAATTAGTTTAGTTTAGTGAACGTTGAAACCCTAAACATCCTAATGATGAAACCCATTAAATTGGATGCAAATTGGCAACATCTTGGTTCATTCATGAGTGGGCATTGCATTTTCGCAAACCACCCCCTTAGGAGAGCAAGCCTACATATTGTATGAAAGGATTGGGTATCAAGTTGGGTATCAAAGTTGATAACCATGGTCATCAAAATTCAACTACCCAATTTTGATATGTAACTGCGAGGATCAAAATTTTAAACCTGTTTATTATATATAACCATAGTTCTCAATTAAAAAAAAAAAAAAAATCCATGTAAAGCTGTCGAGTTTTTCGTGGTTCTTTCAAAAAGACTTAGTGGTTCTTTGAAGTTTTCGAGACATCCGAAACTAGCGATTCTTTGAATTCGATTTGTTGTTTCTTTCAAATACCCGGGCTCAATGGTTGTTTGATTGAGGAGATATTCAAATACCCGAGCACCAGCGGGTATCACAAAGTCATACTGCATTTACTGTAGATTGTATAACTACAGTATAGTCAGCGCATCCGTATTGTATTTTGTATCACTAGGGAACATGTACGTATAGTCAACAGCGTCGTTATGGTGACCAGAGACCGGATACATCGGTCGCCGCTCTGCGTCTATCTCTCTCTCTCTCTCTCTTCGGAAGCGGCTGTACACTAGCTGCCTGCGCGCACGATCGACCTCGTTAGATGCAAAGAGCTTTTGCATCGCGCTGCGAGAATCACTGGCTTCTTGAGCTGCTGGAACGCCATTTTCAAAAACTAGTCTCTTTGTACCGATTTACAGTTTTGCAGAAGATGGTCTGAAACGAATTTGAGTTTAGGGCTTCTAGTCTTGGTTGCATAGCTGTTTCTTCTCTGGGAGAAGAGGTTCTCGGAAGAGAGAGAGAGAGATCTCTTTGTGGAAGCTCGTATTTCATTTGCGTTTGGGTTTTTTTTTT
>Ga0209611_10012632_pt1 | contig 11827 bp, 9 predicted proteins | sample S1TSphgellanicum_3_FD_187693 | JGI IMG/M metagenome (GOLD analysis project Ga0209611, IMG submission 187693) | Host-associated microbial communities from peat moss isolated from Minnesota, USA - S1T2_Fc - Sphagnum magellanicum MG (SPAdes) (version 2) | ecosystem: Host-associated > Plants > Peat...
ATGGTGGCAATGTCACCTAAAAAGGAAGGGTCCAAAAATAACGCGACCACTCAATCGTGCTCGCTCAGACAAAATGTGAATGGAGGTCTAACTATCAAACCAACATCATAACAATGGCACTAATCTGAGTCCTAAGCTTTTGTTCTCTTACTCCGCTAAGCCCCCAATGAGAGGCACACATTACCAATGTAGACTCCTCTTTTCTGGTCCTCCACAGACTCAACGATTACTTAGACAAAACCAACAAGCCAGAATCTTATATGGTAAGTTTCATTAGTTCAAAATTTACAGAGTTTCTCCCGACAGCACAAGCTTGCTTCATTCATGAGTACTCATCAGACATCTACCAATCCTACTTAGCTAGGTCATTGGCGCAGCGGAGAGTTACAACAACCCAGCCAAGTTTTCACCCAAAATAGACATAAGGATCCACAGGTGTATCTGCCTCCGAACTCAACTAACATCTTTTGCTCCCCCTTCCAAAAGTTCTACCACCCTCCAAAAGATCCCCCAAGGCCTGCAGTCTGTCCTTCCATAAAATCCGACTTCCCCCTTCAAACCTCCATCCTTCCTACCTTTTTCCGCCGCCATCTCCTTTTCTCATCAATGCGACGCCATCCTGCTTCATCAAATGCGCCGCCTTCCTCCTACACTTCCCATGCACTCCATGCACGATCAGTACTAACCCCTTCCAAAATGATCAAATCCGCTGTCTTCCTTAATGAATGTGACGGCAAGATCAACTCTGGAACCCTGATCATCAAACCTGGTATTCACACAAGATGCACATTCACAGGGTCCTTGTTCGGCCACTCCCTTTTTGGTTACATATGTCACCCCTCCCTTGTTGAGAAAGCTGAGTCCCTTAGCTTCTCTTAGTCTGGTGGAGCATAATAGATTTGAAGATCTCTGCAAGACCTCTCCCACTGACGTCCATCACCATCTTGGATGATGCATATCCGGCAGCTTTCCTCAAAATCAAAGTTGCCATTGCCATCAGTATGGCCTACAAATTGGTATGGACCTTCCCAGCTTGCAGTGAGCGCCCTCTTCTTCCCTAGTTTCTTCATCTTCACCATGGTTTCTCCTACAACCAAACCTTCAAACAGATGCTTACCCTTTCTGGTGGCATAAGTGCTTTTCTGTTTTTGTTGTGCCTACTCCACATTGAGCAGGACACTCTCATGAATACTTGCTATGAGCTCCACCTTCTTCAGGAATTGTGCTGCAACAACTTCGACATCAGCACTATCATCAGTTACGTCAGTCAAAGCATTCAGGTAGTTATCAGCCCTGAGACGTGGTGAGCGACCAGTTAGAATCATGAATGGAGAGAACTTTGTACTAGCTTGGATCCCACATCTATATCCAAACATGATCTTGGCCAGGTGCTCGTCCCAACAATCTACACTTGTAGGATTCGCAGTAAGAATAGTGATACCATGCTTGATGGTTTTAATCATGCGTTCCGCCATCCCGTTGCACTGGGGCCATTGAGGTGCAGTGCGCTGGTGCTGGATGGCATAATCCTTGCACATCACATCGAACTCTGCAGCCCACTCCCCTCCATTGTCAGTTAGTACAAATTTGGGAACTCCATACCTACAGACTATGTCATCCTCTAAAAACTTGGCGACAGTTTTAGCTCCATGATCAGCCACCGCCTTTGCTTTGCACCATTTAGAATAATGGTCGATGGCCACCAGAATGTATCTGTTGCCTGACTTAGTCTCAGGCAATGGCCCAACAGTGTCCATAACAATTCTATGAAACAAATCACAGATGGGTATGGTCTTCAATTCCTCATCTCCAGAACGGACGCTACCCACACTCTTCACCAGCTGGCATTGCTGGCATCCTCTAACCACTGTCCGGACATCTTCAGTGCGATTATGCCAGAAGTACCTCTGACAGATCTCAGCCAATGTCCTTTGTTCTCCAAAATGTCCGAGATCTTCATGCATCTGGATCACCAGTTGAATCCTTTCCTCCAGTTTGGGCACATACAGCCCTTTGAAATAGAGCTTCTGCCCCTTCCAGTAGTAATTGTTTACCCTTTTCCTAGCCCTTTTTCCTTCCTCCAGGTCCACAGTATTAGGTAAGTGACCCTCCTTCAGCAACTCCAAGCATGTGGTGTCTTGCCAGATGTCAACACGCCTTGCCTCTACACCATATATCTCGCCCTCATTTGATTCAATGAGATTCGACTCATGCTTCCCAAACTCAGACAGTTGTTGAGCTGCTAACACCAGCTCTAACTGCTGCTGTCTATCATAGTACTAGGTCCTCCTCCCCTTCAGAGCACGCTTACAATCAGGAGGTCTCAAATTTTGATCTCCATTACTGTTTGATCCTTCCACATCTTCCACAGGTGAGTTACCTTCCTCATCCTGGCTTTCCTTAGTCACAACATCAAGCATGAACAGTTGGTGATCAGCAGAGCTACGCCAATGGTTGATGCCAAAACAACACCAATAGTGCTCTGTGAGCTTCCTTGCATACCTCCTAAATCCAAACCATTCCGAGTCCTGCCCATATTGAACAGAAAACATACTTTCTGTCCCCTCAGTTGGATCATCAGGTATGGTCTCAACATCCTGGACCTCTTCACTGAAGTCATCATCATTCATGGCCTGCCCCACTAGATTTCTGCTCAGCGCATCAGCATTACCATGCCTCATTCCTGGTCTGTGCAAAATTTCAAAGCTGAAATCTTACAACATGTCAATCCACCTACCTCTTTTTCCATTTGCATCTGACACTGTTGCCAACCATTCAAGTGGCTTGTGGTTTGTCCTCAGGACAAAATGCGTCCTGTGAAGGTACTGTCTGAAGTGCATGATGCCCCAGATCAGTGCATAACACTCTCCTTCCATTGGGTGGAATTTCCTCTGAACCTCAGTCAAGCTCTTGTTGGCATACGCCACGACCTTCTCAAATTTGCCCTCCCTTTGCGACAGGATGGCACCAACACCCTTCGTCGACCAATCAACATCAAGACAGAATGGTCTTTTGAAGTCAGGACGTATAAGTATGGGAGCTTCCACCAATGCTTTCTTTAAGGCATCAAATGCCCGCTGGCAGTCCTGATTCCATACAAACGGCACGTCCTTCTTCGTCAATTCAAATAAAGGACTAGCCAACCTTGAATATTCTCTTATGTATTTTCGGTAGTACCCTGTCAGTCCCATAAAGGATCTGACGTTGGTAACCGTCTTTGGTTCTGGAAAAAGCAGCACTGCATCAATTTTACCAGGATCTAGTTTAATGCCCTCTTTACTAACCACATGTCCCAGAAACACAATGCTTTCAGTAGCAAAACAACATTTACTTGGGTTCAGCTTCAAGTTTACTTCCCTGAATCTGGATAGCACAGCACCCAAGTGTTGGAGGTGGTCCTCCCATTTCTCACTGTGGATGTTGAGATCATCAACAAACACCTTCAGGAACTTGTCTCCCATTTCCTTGAAGACCGATGACATTGTTCTTGTGAATGTGCTGGTTGCATTCTTGAGACCAAAAGGCATGACCGTCCAGTCATAGAGCCCAGTCTTAGTGACCAGCGTCGTTTTCTTCACATCTTCAGGAGCCATGCAAATTTGCCAGAATCCCAATTGCAGATCTAGCGTAGAAAACCAAGTCGATTTCCCCAGCTGGGAAATTACATCATCAACAAGAGGCATTGGAAATGAATCCCGCCGGGTCTGCAAATTAAGTGGCCGATAATCCCCACAGAATCGCCTATTCCCGTCCCTTTTTATTGGCAGGGTCACACGACAGGCGTACTCAAAATCACTTGGTTTCATCTTACCCAAGTCCACTAATGCGTCAATCTGTCTCTTCACCTCAGCTTCTTCCCAATATGACAACCGACCAGGTGACACTCTGTAAGGTGGATAACCTTGCGTATTTATAGAATGCTCTCCAATAGTACAACAACCCAGCTCCCTTTTGTTCCAAGCGAATACATCTTGATACTGCTCCAAAACTCCCCACAGCTCCTGGCCCTTTGCTCGGTCAAGGTTCTGATCAATTCAGATTTTCTGGGAAATCTCTACCCACCTTGAGTCTGCGCTACAGTTGTCAGATACTGTCAGCTGCTCTTTGAACTTGTTGGGAAAGATATCATTATTCACCTATTGGAGTTACAGCAATATAGGCGCTTCGTCATGCTTCGAAGTTATAGAGATGACTTGTTTCCTTTGCTCTGCATCCGACACCCACTGAATCCAATCAGCATAATCGTCAGAATCAGTGATTTCTTCTTTCATGAAATCATCAGCCTGCTCTTGGATTGTTAGTCGCAGAATTTCCTGCGGTCCTTCTGACTTTACGAGCTCCTCCAATTCAACATCTCCGAATTCATTCTCACAATCAATTTGCTGCAATTGGTTGGACTCTGGATCACTGCGTTCACTGTCATCAATATCCTCATATGAGGTCGATGTGGACGACCCATCTTTCTTAGTCATGATCGCATGATCGTGGTCTGACGTCCAGTTAGCATCGCCATCGTTGTGCATTCTCTTCCTAATGGATGGGGTATCTTGTATCTGAGATCCTGAATTCACTCTCTGCAACAAGTTCACCATTGTCAAGGGTAACACCTCCACATCAACTCCCGGTCCCTTTCTTACTTGTATCAGACCGCGCTCCACATCTACGATGGCTCCGATCTTTATCAAGAAATCCAATCCTAGCAACACATCGTAACTGTCTGTGTCCACTACCATAAGGGTCATGGTACACTGAACTCCACCAACCATCATGGGTACTTCATCGATTCGACCTAGTGCCTGAGTGACGACTCCTGATGCAATCTTATAGGTCTCAGATCCAACTATCAGATGCATCATCCCCAACTCCCTAACTATAGCAGCAGCCATGACAGATATGGATGCCCCTGTATCCACAAGTCTTTTTATCACGCATCTATTTATCTCTACCGGCAAATGGAGGGTCTTGCTCTTGTTCGTTTTGTTAACACAGATTCGCCTAATTGCCGAGACTGGCGAAACAATAGACACTTGATCATTCACAGTTTCGGCATCCTTCTTCCTACGAGCTAACTTCACTAGACTCTCCAGGTGTTCCAACTCTCCTGGGATCATCAAAACTATTTCCATTGGGCTAAGAGAAATCTTCCCCTTAATGAAATGTGAGAGAATATTCGATTTGACAGTAGTCTCCCGATCTACTCCTGTGCCTTCTCCCTGAGCTTCAGGAGATGGTACATTACATGTTGGTGCCACTTCAATGGGCATCCTCCTTCTTGGCACTCGAGTATACGAAAATACCTCTTGATTGCCGCACAACCTGTTAAGTTGCTACCGCGTTGCCTCCTCATCATTGAGCAAGACTTCTACAAAATTTGCCGCTCCAAAATGCGACCTTCCATCCTTGGGCTTCTTCCAGCATCGGTCCTCTGAGTGTCCCAACCCTGCACAGAAAAAACATTTAACCCCACAATTTTCTGTCCTATGAGACATTCCACATTTGGCACATTTCGATTGTGGTTCATTGAGTCTTAGACATGCACCCCTCCTCCTTGAGAGCTTTTCAAAGAGACCAAGAACACGATCTGAAGCATCACGGTTCAGTGGATCTCATAAGTAGAAACAAAACTAACTAACTACCTTCCTTCATAGATAGACTAGTGTGACCTGTGCCATTGGCCCAAGTGTTACTGCGTCCTCAACTAGATTTTCCTTCCAAAACCTGGTATTTTGAAAATTATTTGAATTTTCAGCAGCAGAAATCAATTAAAAATCAATATCTCCCACATTCTGAATTCAAACCTCACCAAATAAATTCCATTAAGTCTTGTTCATCAGGATCTCTCGAACAACACCAAAGGCATATTCCAATTCCTCTGAAACTTCCAGCTACAATTTAATTTAATTTTCAGTGAAGAAATCATTTAATACTCACAAACGTCATGGAAGTCAAACAAACGGGATTTGCATTGCAAGTCCAAACATCATGGAATCAAGCCCATGCAACCCCCCTCTCCTCGAGGGCTTTCCAATGAGACCAAGAAAATGATTTGAAGCATCCCGATTCAATGGATTTCATTGGTTGAATTATGGTTCACATTAAAGTTTCATTAGAAAGTGTTTCAGCCCCTAGTACAAATAATTATTAAATGTGATTGAATCAAATTACCACATTGCCACACACCTACCAAGCATGTAATGAGATAAAATCAACGCGTCTCTATAAAACGTGACAAAAAAGGGTCACACACTTGCTAAGCATGATGAAAGAAAAGCATGGTGCCTTCTTATAAAACATGAATAGGCTATTTTCTAGTGTATTTGGACTCCTAACAACTGGATATCCATCCATACCATCTACTCCTTAAATGTAGGATAAAGCCTTAGGGTAAGGGCATTCTCAAAATAAGAAGTCAAGGATGAGGTGGTTGTAGCATAAGATCCCTCATCTTTGGCATGTCCCCCCCCCACATGTGCCTATTTTACCTATCATAAAGCAGGTGACAAATATTATATGAACCTAAATGTACTCATATCACAAGGCATAGGAGGGGGAGGGTTCTTACACCTACTCCTTAAGAATGTTGTTAAAATAGATTTTTATTCTCTTTTTTTACCCTTAATGCTTATGGATATTAATTGGTATTAGCTAATTATTAATTAACTAGTTTAGATTTGAATTGGTTACTTAGTTTAAATTTGTATTTAAACTAACTATTGGTCATGTTATTGTTGTTGTTATGTGACTACTACTAGTTATTAGTAGTTAGCACCTGAACATTATAAATAAATAAAAAAAAATTTATTAATGGAATAGAAATTCACAAATCATTCACATTTTTTCAAGAGTTTGTTTATGGTAATTTTCCATTACCAAGTGTAAGGGATATTACACATACACCTACAAGTAGGCATATTTTTCTCCCACCCATAAAGCATTCATAGAAAATTCCTAATGTATTTGGAACTTGGTAACTTATATTTATGAATATCTTTTTTACAAAAGAGAAGGAATATTATGCTTTTACTCATCAAGAAGAATCTGATAGAATTTTGCTTACATTAGTAAAAACACATGGTTTTTCAAACTATTCAAGTTAATTAATTTTCATTTTTTTAATTATTGAAATGTGGATTTTGATTAGAGGTTCACCATATGAATGGCACTAGAAGGAAAACCCCTTTTTCAACCAAGTTGAAAACCTCCATATGAATGGCATTGAAGTAAAACCCCTGCATGTCATTTCCAACTAAATTCCAACTACTAAGTTTTATTTGATTTTCTTTAAAAAATGAGTTACCAATTAAGTTAAGTCATTGACTAAAATGGTTAGAAGTTGGAAAATGTCTTCAACTTGGGGACCACCTTGCCCAATTGGGATATCATTGTCAACTTCCAAAGTTGATTTTCAATTGAAGGCCAACTCAAGTTTGATGCCATCGAGTGTCATTTTTTCAATTGGGAGATGCCACAACCCTTCAAGTTGGGCATGCAATGACTATTTCAATTGAACTTCATTCATAGTTGCCCTACATATTGGGATAGTGGATAGATGAAATCCAGTTTGTGTTTCAAATGTTGGTCTATGGAGATTATTGATAAAGTTTTGACCAATTGAAATCTTGTGAAATTCGAGTGAACTCCAAGACTTGTGAATTGCCAGTTCCATGTTTTGATGGCTATTTGTTCGTCACCTATTGACACAATCTAAGGAGAAATTTTTGAAAATTAATCTCATTATATAATCTTTAGGGGAGCCTACCAAAGAAGTTACCCATATTTAATGCCAAAATTTTCAAATTTTAATTTAATTTTATTACTAAAGTGAAATTTGAAAAATAAAATAATTGTTCGGCACTTGAATGCCAAACTTGGTACTCCTATAGATGATCACTTAAAATTCAATATCTTGTTGATTCTAAGTGTAAAGCTTATGAAATAAATTGCATTAAATTTTAATTGCTAATATTTTTCCAACATTATGAAAAACACATTGCAATCCTTTTAATTTTTTCATTTTTGATGTAATTAATTCATTATTTTTGTCTTTTTATTGTAAAATTAAAAATTTGATAATTTACCTAAATAATAACATGGTCATTCAGGTATAAGTTATTAAAAATTTGAAAGTTTAACACAATGTAGGTGATACTATGCTTCAATACAATTTAATAGGTTAATAGAAAACTTGGTATTGAACTAAACTTATGTAAGCTTCATTAATATATCACAAATTTAGCATTTCACAACTTAGTAATGGAAATTGTGCAAATATCACTCATTCATAATTCAAACGTTTTGCGCACTAATATTGTGCATTGAAAACACATTCAATACACAAATTTATAGGAAGATGTGAAATATGTGACATTCGTTCATTTATAGATTCATACTTCATTCGTCAACACATTTATCTATGTGTCAAATGTGTTTTTAATGCATGATTATTTGTGTGTAAAATGTTTGAACCTATGAATGAACAAACTTTGTATAATTTTCATTATTAATTCACCGCATGCCAAATTTGTGATGTATAAAGTTTGCATAAATATAGGTTTAGGTCTAGGTGCCATGTGGCTTAATCTCCATTCAGCTTAGATGACATGTCACTTAAATCTTGGCTTAATTTAGGTGTTTGTTGGTTTATGTTTAAGGCTACATACCTATATGGCACACGTGATATGCCATAGGTATATGAATGGCTAATTAGGTGCCACATGGCATGGCCCAGTGTGGGCTAGATGTAACCTTACCGTAGGTGCCTCATGGCTTAGTTTTAAACCTACCTTGGATGCCACATAAAACATTTAATTAAATGTAGGTGGTCAACCTTAGTTTAGCCAAGCTTAGGCACCATGTATGTTACATTAATTAACAAGTTAACTAGTAATTATTGGCCTAAGTTAAGATCATATAAAATATTATTAAATGTATTGATTATTATAATCTTAAACATGTCACTAGCCTTTAACCTAAAATTAACTACAATAATGATAATAATAATGTATATATTAATTTCAATCTTTACGATTAATCTATTGTTATAATAATAAAATAACACACACACACACACACACAGATATATATATAAGTATCATTACTATTTCCTATATTAGTTATTTTTACTTACAATATTAGTAGGTAGATTATATTAATCATTATAGATAGTAGTTCTCCTAGTAGTTAGTAATTCATGGGTACTAGGTACCTAGCACCACCTAGCACTAAACACATGCCTACCATTAAAAAAATTCAATATTTTTTTCATTCTTTGACCAAATTGAACAATTTTTATGTCATTGGAAACATAAGTGGATGATTATAAATATTCTTTGAAAGCCAAAAGCAAAGGAGCAAAAGAACAAAAGAGCAAAAGAGAAAACACAAAAAGAAGAAGAAAAAGAAGACAATTGATCTTTTGTTTCAAAAGTTTTGAAGAAAAACTTTCACGGTGAATGGCATCAAAAAATATTTCTCAACAAAACCGGGAAAATTTTGTTGTGAAAAAATAATAATTTGTGACTCCATGATCCCAAACACCAAAAAAAATTTAAAAAGTTGTATGATGATGTGACCAAATTGAACAAAAGCGGCTACTTCACAATATTGTGCCAATTTTAATTTTAAGCTACCACATATTTGTTTCATAGCTTTCAACTAAACCACACATTCTATTCCTCATCATATTACCTTGGGACCTCATATATCCATCTCATTATTTTTAATTAAAAATTATCTAATGCAACATGTGAGTATCTAAAATAATTTAAAAACATTTCATTAAAAAATGCTAATCAACTAATCTTTTTTTACCAAAACCATACAAGTCGCATATTAATCAATTTTGTCCCATTTCACTGAAAAAATTAATGAATTTGGGTAGTGGAAAAAGACAAGATTTTTTCTTGTGCAAGTATAGAGGTTTTGGAAATTCCTACCTTTCCTGGTCATCTTATGTTTATGTATTGTGACAACATTACAAAGTTTGTATCTTGTTGAGTCCAGCATGTCATTGCATGTGTTGCTACAATGGTTGTCCAAATGCATGGTTTTATGAATGAGAAGTACGAATTGTTGAGTGTCAATGACACAAATCAAAACTTTGTGGAAAGAGTTTTTTTTTTTCCTACAAGCAAGTAGTAGACTTGTTTTCTATAAGGGCACATGCTATAGTTTTTTTGAAGAACATCTCTTCAACCATATATGATGAAGTGAAGTTGATTTTGACATCAAGTTCCATCATAATAATTCTTATTCCAAACAAAGAATCTCAAGCACATCTTGAACTTCACAAGGCCTTGACCACTAGACCTAGCTTTCGGACTAATTTATAAGTATACAAACTTTTCTTTTCCTTGGAACAATTTTTAATCACGTGTGTATATAACTCATTCAAACTGTTCATAATTTTTTATATCTATGTTAATGCATTCATTATTGTATGTGTTGTTTTTGTGTAGATGTTTAAATTGTTCACTATCACTTTTCCAAGTGTAGCACCCTTTGAAATAGTTTGTAAAAGTTGCCATTTTGCAAACTTGAAGCTATTGCCAAACTCCTTTGATTATTAGTACAACACTTACAAGGAAATGTGAAAAGTGTCAAAAGATCCAGTGTATCATCATAGTACCCAAGAGCAAAGTTCACTATTGTTTTCTTAAATGTTTGTGAATTGAAGTAATTTCAAGTATATAATAGTTCACATTTTGTGAGTACAAAGTAAATTGCTTAGGACTTTTTTGAAAATTTAAAAATATCAAACACAGAGGCCACTTTGCCTTAAGTTCCACAAGAGCATCATTAGCTCAAGTGTTATTCTAAATGACATTGTTGAAGACAACTTGAATGTTGGTAACATTGTTTAGAACAAATTTGTTCATGAGTCCAAAATTGAACAAAAATTTACAAATATGATGAATATTAAGCTTTCTTAGATCTGAATCATTCAAATGCCTTGGTACTTCTTTTCACAAGATTAAAAAAACTACAATTATGCTTCTTCTTATTACAATTATTTTCAGTCCTCATATCCTGTTGCAAATGTTAATTTGATGTTCCTCAATCTGATTTTATTTTAGTTTTATGAGGAAACATAGTTTGATATTTGAATAAAATTTTCCAATTCAAAAATCAAAATTCATAAATTTCATTTCTCTTGGCCAATGTTTCAAAATGTGCATACATTGATAAACAATATTTGTTGGTCCAATCCATGACATATCATTTTGTTGGCTTCATTTTGGAAAATTGGTTTTCAAGTTCAAAATTTGTGAATTCCATCCAAGCTTGTCTATTTTGAAAGGTCCTTCTATTTTACTTGTATGATCTTGAATAGAAAACTAAGTAGGTACAAAAGAAAGATATTTGAACTAGGTTCATGATGAAATTCAAGGATTGATTTGTGTTGATGGTTTCTTTGTCATGATTGTTTTGAAATGAAGACTCCAAGAAATAAGGAGGATAGAAGGATTTGCATTTTAGAACTTGAATTGTTTTGCTAATATTTTTCTACTAACATTAGTTTGGAAACAACAAGAGGAGAGGAATCTATCCATTTTTGGGTATCTTTATGTTTTGGAGAAAGAAGCAAAGAAATAAGGTGGATAGAAAGATTATCATTTAGAAGTTGATTTGTTGTGCTATGATTTCCCTCTTGTCATTATTTTTGGAGAATAAAGATGAGGAGAAAGAGCAATATGTCAATTTGTCTTTCTTGTCATTGCATTGGAGAGTGGAAGATAGGAAGTAAACATTTTTCCAATTCCAACTTTGCCTAAATACATCAGTTCAAATTTGACTTTTCTAAAATTCCTAAAATCTCATTCTTTTG
>Ga0209611_10012633_pt1 | contig 11825 bp, 12 predicted proteins | sample S1TSphgellanicum_3_FD_187693 | JGI IMG/M metagenome (GOLD analysis project Ga0209611, IMG submission 187693) | Host-associated microbial communities from peat moss isolated from Minnesota, USA - S1T2_Fc - Sphagnum magellanicum MG (SPAdes) (version 2) | ecosystem: Host-associated > Plants > Peat...
AGAATAACTTGGCTATACCTTTGCTAGTTATTATTTTGGTACATGGAATGAAATGAACCATTTTCATCAAAGGGTCCACCACCACCACCAAGTTGGAGTCATAGGAATTAAAAGGTGGAAGGTCTATGATGAAGTCCATGGGAATTGAAGACCATAGGATGAAGGGATTGACAATGGTTGAAGGAAACCATGACGGTGATGATGAAGATTCTTTGTTCGAACATAAACATCTTAAGATCTGGCAAACTTTTTCACATATTTCCAAAGTTGTGTTGACCAATAATATTGAAATACTAATTCCATGGTCTTATTGAATCCAAAATGGTTTGTAGCCAAAACATCGTGCCTAACTTAGAGTATTTGAAGTCATGCATGGCCATTAAAAACATACAAAATTCCATCATGATATAGCACACCATTTTGAAACTCGAATTTTACATGATCACCAAATTTTTTTTAGACTTGATGATGACTCATTAATTAGCCTTGGATGTTAAAAACAAGAGGGTCATTTTAAAAAATTTCATGAATTTGATAAAGAAGGTTTGTGTCATTAATAATTATCGATAACATTTGAAGTCGAAGATGTTGAGGCTTGAGAATGAATGAACCGACATGACGAAGAAGATTGTCTTCTTCAAGTTATGAGAATATAATGCCTATTACAAAGTCAAAAACATTCATTTCCAAGACAAAGGGTTTGGAAGGGTTTACATGAATAAAAAGAGGGGCAATTGTGAAAGAAGCTTTCAAAATTGAAAAACATTATTATGTCATGGACACCACCATCACCCATGCTTGCATCATCGCTTGCACTAACATAGTCACTGAATCATCACCTACATTATCATTTGCACCAACATAGTTGTTTGCATCATTGCTTGCACCAACATAATTGCTTACATCATCACTTGCATCATTGTTAACTCTTAGTTAACTTCTAGTTCACTATCAAATAAGAAGCTTTTCAAAAAGCTACCTTAGTTGGTGCACACATGAAGCCTCCATAAAGGTTTCTTTGATCAAGGTCCCTAATGGGGTATAATTTGAGTTAACCTTTAATTAAGTTTTAATTGACTTTTAATACACTATCAGTAGGAAAGTTTCTTAAGAAAATTCTTTGGACAGTGCAGACATGGAAGTTTCTATGGAAGCTTCCTTGATCCAAGTCCCCAATGGGGTATAAATAGGGGTAGGACCTTTCATTATCTTCAGTTTGTTCAACACCAATTTTGGGTACACTTTCTTGTCATAACCATTATTTTCATACGTTATCAGAATAAAGTTTTGATTGAAACATCTTTTAACATATATTGTGTTTTTGCCTTGCGTCTTTATGTTTTTAGTCTTAGATTATATTCAGGCTTGCATTTCTTATGATTTGTTTTCCTTGTTGTGTCTCTTAGTTTAGTTCTTGTTCTTGTACTTTTTCGTGGCCATGACATATTAGTTTCAATTCCTCAAGAAAAAAGTTTGATCCTTTTTAGTTAACTGAGTAAGAAAGGTCACTATTGAAAAATAATGGGCAATGAAACATTGATAAAAGTTGGTAGATCCAAGAAAGCATTAGACATTTCAAATAAAAACTAGAATAACTTAATCAATAATGGTATGAACCTTATGAAAATCCATGCAAATGCCATTTCTAGAGATGATGTAACCAAAGAATTCCACTTCAGATTGATGAAATTCACACTTCAATTTGGCTTAAAGTTTAATTTCCCGAAGCTTATACATGGTGTTCACGGTTCTCCATATTCTTTGAGAAAGTGAGGATGTCATCAATGTAATAGACCATGAAATCATCCAAGTACTCATGAAAAACGTCATGCATAAGATGTTAGAAAATAATAAGTGCGTTAATAAGGTCAAATGACATCACAACATATTCAAAATGGCCATAATAGGTTCTGAACATCATTTTCCATTCATCGCCTTCTCAAATGCGCACCAAGTTGTATTCTCCACGTAAATTAATCTTGGTGTACACTTTGGCATGACCAAGCTGGTCCAACAACCTTGAGATTAGGGGCAAAGGTATTGATTCTTGATGGTGAATCGATTTAGTTCATGATAATTGACACACATTCATAAAGAACCATCTTTCTTTTTGATATAGAAGATAAAGGCACTGATTGAAGGTTTGGAATGTCGAATGAACCCCTTCTCAAGGTATTCATGAAATGTTGCAAGTTCATTTTGTGACAAATTGTAAATGGGTGCAAATGGAGGTTATGCTCCTTCCACAAGATCAATGGTGTAGTCGTATGGTCGATGCTTGGGCAAGGTGTTCACATTTTTTTCTCAAACACATCCTTGAATTCTTGGTATTGGGGAGGAATCTCATGTGGATGTTGTTCAACATTTAGTGAAGGAGGAGAGTAAATAAAAAATGCGTCTCCTCTTGTGGCAACCTTCATGAATTTTTTTTCTCCAATGAACATAGGCTTGGGGTGCCTAAGTACATTTATACCACCAAGGTTTTCTTTTTGTTTCAAATTTTGCATGCTTTTGACGAGGGTCTCACATTCAAGAGCCTATTGTCACATTGAACAACTTGTGCAATGGCTTGACTTAATGTTGAAGCATTTGGCAAGGTGAATAACGAGTTTTTCACATCACCTTATAACCCAAATTAGAACTAATTTATGAGTGTTGCTTCACCCCATGAAATATCACAATCCAACTACTGTACCTATGACTAATGTTCGGCATCCTTATGCCAAAATAATTATTTTTTGAAAAAAAAAAAGGTTTGGCATTGAAATTTATAATTTTATAAATTTTCATTTTTTTCAAAAAATATTTTAAAAATATTTTGATAGGTTGGATGAGTTGTTGTAATTACATGACAATTCAAAACACATCCATTCTTGACATGTTCATTTCTTTTATTTCTTTAAAACATAAAAATGTGTCTTGGTTTTTAGCCATGGGTATCTAAGTGTTTTCTTTTGTGCATCTTGTAAAAAACACAAAGGAAATGATTTATGTTTTGTTACCATTTAGTTTAGATTGTCAATTTCAATGTTAGAGGTCATTTCATTTCCATGTGTTACAATTTCAAACCCATGTAGCATGTAAAGGTTTAAGCATTTGTTTTTCAAGTCTTTGCATGATTTTGGATCATAGGCATTTTTGAGTCTTTTAGATTAGCAAATTTTGAACACTCAACATGGCAACAACAAAAATCAAAATATGATAGACTCCATTTTCAATCAAGTGAACAAGGAAGAGAGGTTGTTTGTTGTAGTTCAAGATTTGCAAGCATTTCAAAAGAGATTAAATTGTAGGTTGAAGAAAAGGCTCAAGAAATGGAGACTACTCCTAAGCCATGGAGGTGACTTGTTGGAAGGCCACGGAAACAATTACAAGCAACCTTGATTTTTAAAAATGAAATAAAAAAGGAGAACACTAATGATGCAAAAAGCTCCAAATCATTAAAAAAAGGACATGAGGTACTTACACAAACTAGTATGCCTTGCATCTTTAGCTTCTGATATTTGCAATAGTGAAGAAACATCGCAATTTCATTAATGTGCTTCACTATTTGAAGACCTTTCACAAAAAACTTGGTGAAGTTAATGGTCCATATGATAAATTGAGTAGAGGTTTTCTCTATGAATGGTTCACCCCAAGAGGGGAAATAAAACCACATCTAAAAAATGCCATAGAGAAAGGGACGGCTTCTATGGCATCAAAGGTACATTTTTCAATTTTGGAAACAAAACCAAAACTGAAAAATGAACTCATTAGCATGTTGAAAAACATGTGGGCTATTAGACAAGGACTTTTTGCACCCATAGTACAACCAATCATTCGAGGTGTATTTGAAAGCAAAACACCTAAACTCCTAAAAGACTCAACAAAAAGAGGAGGATTTAAAGTGACTTTAGAGTGGACACAATATTTCATGAAGACTCACTTTAATTGGTCTTATAGGGCAATAACTACAATAGCAAGAAAGTTGCCTCAAACATGGGAGCAAGAAGGCATGGCAATCGCACATAAGGTTGCTTACCTTGTGAAGGTTTATTACCAATGTGTCTAATTGTCAACACATATCAAATTGGGGTACACCTTGTACCCACCAAAGGAGATTAGACATGGGAGACAAGAAGGGCTAAACATGTTTAGGTTTTGGGAATTAAAGACAAAAGAAAAATTATTACAATTGTTTTATCTTTAGCAAAAAAATCATTGTTACCTTTGCAAGTTGTGTTTCAAGGGGCAACAAATTGTACATTCCCACCCATGAATCATGGAAAAAAAACAATGTTCTTCAGTAAGTTTCCATCTTACTTATAATTCCAATCATTGGTCCAATTCGGAAACCACTCAAGCATTTGTTGAACACATCGTCATACTTTACAAGAAGGATCAAATGGAGAAGCTTGCTTTATTAGAAGACTAGAAGATGGTATGATCGATTGATTGTTGGTTAGTCCATAAAAGTAAAGATTTTTTGGATTAGATGAAATCAAAATTCCCAAGTGTGTGTGTCAATTTCATCCCAACAAATTGCACGAGTGTACTTTAACTTGTTGATGTTATCTTCCAACGCCCATTCAAGCATGCATTCAAAAAGGAGTTTCATTTTGGACCTGTTCAATAATCAAAAACCAACTTGAAAGAGGTGAAAATGTTAAAGTTGACTTTCGGATGTTAGTTTTGAACACATGGCTTTTTGAACACATGTGCACGGCTTTTTTAGGCATGGATTCATGTTACAAACATGAGAAAAATGATTTCTAAAGGTTGGGAGAAAATGGGGCTACTAAGGAGCTTCAACATGGAGTTCCAACTCAAAGCTATGGAAGTAAACACTACTACACCTCTATTTTCAATCACCTTCAATTTAGAACCTAAACATCAAGAAGATGAAGATGATCATGACTTTGATCCAGAAGATTCTAGTCTTGAAATCATGTAGAATTGTTTAGATGTTTAGATTCTTGGACCTACTTGTGATTGAATGCTCCAATGGTATGCTCTATGTTTTTTGCACACAGGAAAAAAAAATGCTAGTGTGAGTTGGTCATCATGTTCCCATTAAGAAACAATTGGACTTTTGACCCATTGGAAAGTTTCACATTGTCTCCTCTTAATGATTAAGAGCTTGTTATTGTCTTCAATTCATCTCTTTCTTGTGGGCACAAATCATCAAATAGCCATTAACAAGTTCTGAAAAAAACTCAAATTGAGTGATATGCTACATATTCATCTCTTCCTATCATCATGAGCTTTGGCTACCCATGTTTCTTGACAAGAGGTAGATGTTGAATCAATACCCACTATTCAAGTTGAGACCATAGTGCTATTGTTTGTGTGCATGCATATAATGGTGAGTTTAGAGACCAATTGAGTGATTTGAAAGTAGGGAAGAAGAGGCCACACGAATATGACTATACTTGAATAGAAAGTCCATGTTGCTGATAGGTTTCATCTTCTCCATCTTCCTGAATTCAACATGTGATCCATGGTTTATGAGATTGCAAAGGAAATAGAAACCAAGCCTTGCACTTGAAAAAAAACAACAACAACAACCAAGTAGAAAATGTGTAGCTCAAGAGATTAAACCTTGGTGTGTTGTTCTTGCTCTTGTTGGGGCACCCATGTTTGTGATGTTGCAGACATTCCCCTTGTTGTTGCAGCAGGACATGAAGAAAATTCACCCTTGTGAAAAAGATTTTGTAGAAATTTTTTTCATAAGAAAATAGAAACCCCATTGCTATTGTTAATAATTGGAGTAAAACACACACAACCACACCATATGTATCATTTCTTGTGATAAATGTTAAATCTCCACACAATTTACATCTAACTTAATAATGTTCCCACTAGACATTGTTTATTCACGTGATACTAACTTTTAAAAAACAATTGGGAGCTTTGAAACATTATTATCACAACAAGGGAGTTTCATGTGGTAAGTTTTTCAAGTCCATATATCACCCCTAGATAAACTAAGACAAGTGGCACCCCTTTTGTAATAGCCTTTTAAGCAACCTTGTTTATTAGGAACTTTGACTCTTCATATGAAAATCAAAACTTTCCTAAATGGACTTGCACCCAACTTTCCACCTCAATTAAGCTTCATTACAAAAGAAAAGATCTTAACTTCTAAGCATTAAAACTTGCGAATTTGGTTGGAGTTTGTGCAACATTGAACTGATTATTTTCAACTGCTTTGAATTAAATTTAGTTTCATAACAATAAACAAAAACAAGGAGATGGTCAATGGGAGAAGTTCTCTCTCACTTTACAAAGGAAACCCAGAGACGAAGATAATGATAAAGAAATGGTCAATGGGAGAAGCTTTCTCTCTTTCTGTGGCACAATCGTAGTTGTTATAATAGGCTACCTTCTCACTTTTTGACATTACATGGATTTAATTTTTATTAAACTTTGATGCATGGTTATTTTCCCACTTTTTGGCATTAAATGAATTTAAACTTATTAAATTTTGACACAAAGTAAAAATTAATTTCAAATTTTTTGACTATTTCAATATTGAAATAATTAATGCTGAACATTAGTTGTAGGTATAGTATCTAAATTCTGATGCATATATTATAGTTGAACATGATCCTTGCCAAAAATATTGTATCTTGATGTTAAATGTGCATTCTTTGTTTGAATTTCCAAAGGTGATATTGAACTTTTAAATAAATGCTTCAAAGTCATTCAACAAAAGTGATTGATGTTCCAATAAATGTGCAAACCAAACAAAGGTTGTGCTTGACAATAAAATGTCAATGAGTCCAAATTGGGTTGGGCCAATTGGATCCCGATGAAAATGAAATCAGATGACCAAACACACTTGGTTGACAAAACCTCAAAACTTTGAACATGTGCCATCAAACTTGTCAAATAGGTTGATTTGTGGCTCCTTTGGTTGGAATTGTGTTGAAAAAACGTATCCCAAAAAGGTTGAAGTTTAATTGGTTTATAAATGAGCAACAAATTCTTGAAATTTGTTTGATTTTCCTGTTCAAGATTCCTAAGGACAGCAATGGCTTCTTCCATTAATGTTAACATGATTTTAAAACAAAAGGATAACAAGAACAAAACAACAAAAATGGACTTGATGGGAATTTATTCAACTTGCCACAAGCACAAAAATAACCAAGATTATAGGATTTCTTAACCAAGATGAACACAATGGTAGGCTTAATCCCAAATCCAAATTGTGAAACAAGAAAAACAATACGATAAATGTAAAATAATAATTCAATAGGATTTTATTACAAAAATGAAACCATAACAAGACAAGGCTGTAACAAAAAAATGTACCCAAAACTCATGTCGAACAAATTAAAGGTAATGGGGAATTCTACTTTTATTTATACCCATTGAACACCTAGTTCAAGGTCGAAGTTTTTCAACTTCCAATCTACCTGTGACTCATGTTCACCCATGTGCACCCATGTGTACACTAATGAGTGAACTAAAACTCAACTGACAGTGAATTAAAATTCAATTAAAAATGAATTAAAATTTAACTAAGAGTGAATTAAAAGTTAATTGGAATGAAATAAAAGTGAATTACAAGTTAATTAAAAATGAATTAAGATTTAACTAGAAGTGAACTAAAATTTAATTAGGAATTAACTAAAAGTCAATTGGAAGTGAATTAAAAATGAATTAAAATTTAATTGGAAATTAATTAAAAGTGAATTGGAACTAAATTAAAAATTAGATACAAGTTTATTACAAGTCATGGATGAACATTCAAATTAATGAATTCTATGGCATTGGCATTTGTGACATTTGTCGTAAAATCACTATCAAAACACTATTGTCGCAATTGTAGCCTTGGGCTTGTGACCAAAATAAGGGCTTGCGACCAAAGCAAGGGCTTGCAAAAGTATGGGCCAAGAGTGAGCCCAAGAGTCACATTTCATGCTTTCAAGAGTGCAAGAGAATGCGAGGGAATGAACCCCCACATTCCCAAATGAGCTCTCACTTTGGGAGTTATAGTCCCAAATGACTTTTGAATATTTAGAAGGTGATTGTATAGGTTAAAAATCATTGGATTGAATAGTTCCTTATATAATTAAAAAGCTCTTGGAACGTAGATGTCTAAAATGGGCTCACATGACCCATTTGGATACTTAAAACATAAGTTATGGCCAAAAGAAGGGCCACTAAAAGCCAATTTGACTCCTGGCCACTAAAAGTCAGGAATCACCCCGATTTCCTTGCGTGTAGGTAGCATGCCACATACTGTTGAAAAACTCTTGACAAGGGTTACAACTTTGCTTTAGACCTCATTTCAATTGGAGGTCTGTAAACAAAATTATGGGCTTTCAAAGTTGCGGGAGTTCCAATTTCAGGAATTTCGAAATTCCCACTTGGGAGTTTCAGGACAAAATGCCATTTGGGTGCTAGTCCCGTCACCAAGCACAAAGTATACTATAAGGGGGAAGGTGGTGGCTTCCCCCAAGTCCGGGCCGTGGTGAGTCTTGTGAGTTCGTGTTTGCTTGTGGCTTGTCAATGCACCAAAAATGTTCCAGCTATGCATTAACCAACTTGTTGTTTGGTTTGTGCAGGTTCGTGTGAGTAATTGAATTGCTTATCAATCTTTCTAGTCCCCATCCTGGAGCTCCAACATGCCCCTCTACCCCCAAAGTGTTGTGAGCCAGGGAGCGTGCCTTGATTTTTTACTCCTTCGCTGTTTTCACTTTATACTTACATTTGAGTCTATCAAGGAGCTTAGGAGCGCGTCAACTATTTTGAATGACCATTACATTTATGAAATAATTTATTTGATGGAATTTTTCTCATTAAATATTCACATACATATTGATTAAAATGGTGGTGATTTTTTTGTGATTTAGATGATTAAAACATGTTTTTAAGTGTTTTGAAAAATGATTCAGGATCATGTTTCATTGCACAATTTAATCGAAAAGGGTTCAATAAAACTAGTAATATTTGTTCAAATTGCTTCACATTTTAATCACAAATAGAATAAAATGATGGCACAAATTTTTAGTTGATAAATGACCAATTTTTGTGGAATGAATGCTAGAATCTTGGATTTTTTCATAAAACAAATATATTAATAAACACAATTAAATTATTTTAAAAATTACAAATATACATTCCAAAGGTTTGGAAAGAAATATAAAAAATGTGGGTGCAAAAAATAGTACATTATTTGATATTTTTAATAAGGTTTTGGCACTCTAAATGAAAGTATGTCATTTTGGAATGTCTAAGTAAACCTTCATTCCTTTTTAGTTTATATTTGAACAAGACATCCAAAAAAAATTTAGTTAATTTAAATCATTCATTATAACACTTATTGGTTGAAAGCCTAAACATTCATATCTTCCTTTTTTTGTTTAGCATTTTAAAACATTCATTTTGTTACATCCTTGTTTTAAAATTCAAAACATAAGACAAATGGGTGTTATGATTCTTGTTGTGGTACCCTAATTGTGAATGCACTCTTATATCATCCATGAATGAAATGAACAAACTATGATTTACAAGGGAAATTCTTTTTTAAAAATAAAAACATAATTTCAACAAAAACATTCAATGATATACAACTTAAAAAAATCCTATTGTCATACATCATCATTGTATTCGTCCAATGCTAACACACCATCTTGAAAAAAACACATTTTAATTAAGTTACATATGAAAAAAAGATTCACAATTCATATTGCTATAATGAATCATTACCTGCAAATCAAAATTAATTACATTCAGTTCTAATGTGTGAATGAGCTAAAGGTACAAAAAACAACTTCATAATCATATAGTTGAAAAAACACAAAGTTTATTTCTAATCCATCAATACAATTCAAATGATCTTTGCTATTACACCAAATGTCAAAAATTATCCTTTAGTGCATATTGTCAACTTTAATCCCACACAAACATGTGTATGAAACCATCCAATGTGTTTAAACTTTAATCTCATATGTGATCAATGATAACTTTTTATAACATTTATTTAAGAAATTCTCTCACATATGGATGTGCGCGTTGAAATAACACATACTTTTTTGCTTAGGTTTATTGGCCTTGTTTTGTAAGGCATGGATATTGTGTTGTGAATCATTATAGAATATAATAGCTCAAGGGATTTTGCTCCTTAGAAATTAAGTGAGATGGTTCATCCTAATTTGATTGTAAAAAGATTCACATTCACTTATGACAATTTGTTTTCTATGCCACAACCTCAAATGTGCACCCAACCCCAAGTGACTTTATCACCAATCCATAACTCATAAAACTAAATATGAAACTATTTTGTCCAACAATGGTTATGGCACCCATAAAAAATTCATGTAATTTTTTTAAAATGTGACAATGTGATTGAAAACATTCAAATACACATGTCATGATGAGTCTTTTTTTTTTTGGTTTGAAATTTTGCATAGATGTGAAAATTTAATATGAAAACAGAATATTTTATCACTTTTTTTTTGCAAAAAAAAGTCATTAGATTTACAAAAACTTGATAACCATGTTGCAACATTTTCCCATTGGTTTAGGTAACACTTTCAAAAAATGTTTAGATAGGTTCCTATAACATGTCATCATTTAATGTGAGGTCCCTTTTGTGTTTGTTATAACTAATGTGATGTATATATATTAAATTAATGGTAGGGCCATTGTGTATAACACACCTTGTTAGAAATGGGCAATTGGTATCCTAGAGATTGTTATGCTCACAAAAACACCATGGCTCAAACAAGCTTTTGTTCTCACATTCATGTTTTAAAATCTCTAGAATTTTCATACAATTCAATGTAACACAATGTGCTATTGACTTTCAAAATTGTGAACTTTGTTATCAACCTATTTAACCATTACGTCATCATCCAATGTTTGATCATCATCATTATTAGGAGTTAACTAGCATTGGACCATGAGTTGAGACTTGGGACTTGAAATTTCAGGCTTTTTATTTTGCATATGTTGTGTCATTGTAGATTCATTTGTAAATTGCAATTTCATGTGATAGGAATTTTTTCCCCTTGCCTTTCACATGATAAGCATATATTCATTTTTGTCTTTCATTTGACAAGCACTTTAATTTTTTGCCATTCACTATGACTAGTAGATTTTTTATAAGTGCCTTTCATTTGACATGCAATAATTGTTTTTGCCTTTCTTTGCCCATCAAAATGTGTGTAATGCGCACTACTAATAGACATGAAATCCTTCTTACATGTGAGGTTCCTAAAAAATTGAGAAACCTTTCACGTATGAAAGTTGTTACAAACTTTGTGTCTGATCATTTGAATGTATTTCAATATGAGTGATATTTGCAAGTTTTGAATCCTTGCAAGAGATTCATCAATCTTACATCTTTCCTCAACTAATTTGGCAGAAGGAAGTGTGGCAATTTCAAAATGCCTACTTAATATCTTGGAATGATAGTTATTCCCACATCATGTCTCTGAAGTCTCTCATCTTTGGTGTTACAAAAATTTGCGCCATCACAATGAGTTGCATATATGATTGCAATATGTGTGGTATTACATTCTTGTCAAATCCTTGCAAGAAATCGATCAACTGTATTTGCAACTGTTGCCATTGAGGTGAAAGAGTAGTGGCATATGCACTAAAGAATCAGCAGGAGGCATGATGATGATGATGATGATGAAGATGAAACCCAGATGCAACAGCCCAGTGTTAGACTTGCTTCAGTGGTTAACAAATAAAATCATCGTCGTCAGGACTAGACTTCAAGAAGTCTGCTGAGCTCAATCGTGTAGACTCCTCAATTTACAAAACATTGAGCAAATGATCTTTAAGACAGAGATTTTGTACTAGACTGAATACAAAGAAACTTC
>Ga0209611_10012634_pt1 | contig 11825 bp, 16 predicted proteins | sample S1TSphgellanicum_3_FD_187693 | JGI IMG/M metagenome (GOLD analysis project Ga0209611, IMG submission 187693) | Host-associated microbial communities from peat moss isolated from Minnesota, USA - S1T2_Fc - Sphagnum magellanicum MG (SPAdes) (version 2) | ecosystem: Host-associated > Plants > Peat...
GCAGTTACGACATCTTTCCATTAGGCTGCTGTGATCACACATTCTGTGAACACGGATGCAGCTTTCCATTGTGTTTTTTCAACTGACTGTGCTCACCAGTCATCTCACAGCTCTACCAATCAAGCATTAGCCAATCGCAGGAGCTGCACAAGAGCTGCCATATTTTTCCATGAGAACAAGTGTTCCCAGAGTTCTGAACATGAAGCATTACATATTTTCAACACAGTTGCAACTCTCGAATGGAGAGCAACGCGACTGTCGCTCCCGCAAGAAACAAGGCCATATGCCAGTGGCTTTCCATTACCGTGCTGTGATCACAACAGCAGCAGACTGTGTGTAACTGTGATCACAACAGCCTTATGGAAAGAGACTCTTTTCAGCAGCACCTGACCTGGTGAAATCAATCCAGTTCATCAGCTCCTGGCATTGATCTTGACAAACGTGGATTGCTTGAGCTTTCTTGCGCAACTAGATTGGGTAGTTCTTCCAAGAACTCATCGTATAATTTCATGAAAAACTGTAAAGAGGAGAGGGAGTGACAACTCGGGCTTTGAATGTTTTCTGTTGAGGTTTTTTGTACATACCTCCTTGCCGATTGCCACAGGATAGACTTTCCATGAGAGGTGTTGTGGGTCATGTAGAGCAGCAGAAGCTTCAAGGTAGCGCCGGGGGTGTTCGTTGGGCTCAAAGGATGCCACTCGACAGCCCAGTGCAGAAGCATAAGCTGAGAAGTAGCCCACATTAGCACCCACATCCACCACAAGGTTGTTGGGAGCTGCTCTACCGCAGACGCCATTGCCAAGGATGTGGCGGAAGATGGTGGTTTCTATGGGAGCGAAGTAGCCAAGCCTCAAAGTTCGAGAACAGATGTCGCACTTGCATTTCTCGCAAACAAACATCGGAAATGCGGGGAACATTGCTGTTTTGTAGAACCTGATCTTGGGGTTGCCGTCTGTTTCTAGAGCAGACAGAAGCACATCGACCATTCCTCCATGCTTATCGCCGCTCATCAAAGTCTTCTTCTCCTCATTTGTCGTTGATTCTGAAGAACCTCATGAAACAGTTTTATACACAAAACCTGAAGTGAGTTCCGAGTTCAAAGTCTGTAAGCTTTTGGCTGATCTCATCTGATCTCATCGTCAATTGAGAGATGCGAAAGCAGTTGGGATCTGCTTGGGGGAAGAAGAGCTCACTGTTGTTGTTGTTCCTGCAGAGACTAAGAAAACCAGTAGCTGGTGCAGTAAACTCCTCAGGCCTGATCACATGCCATCCCACAAAAAGGAACAAAACCAGTCGTCAAAAACCTGATCAACAAACATATTGACACAAGGTTTGCAAGCTCTCTCTTCTTCTTCGTTTGCAGTCTCATGGGAGCTAGTACGCCACTGCGAAGAAGAACCGTGCCAGACTGATCATCATGTCCTCCAGCTAGTTGAGAGATCGATCGGTCCTGGTTGTTTCAAGAGCTTGTGCTGATCATGAGCAACATCAAAACCCAACAAAAATAAAGAGCAAAAGTCCACACACGAGCTGACGTAACAACTTCTTACCGGAAGCCTGGACGAAGGAGAAGAAGCAAGACAAGGGAGATCATCAAAGTGAGAACTATCACAAGCTTGTTAGCCAAAGCCCAGTGAAAGAAACGGGAGCAACTGGAGAGCTTCAAATCCCTGATCCCCGTGTTACTGCTGCTCGTCATGGCTACCAATTAATCCCTGTGTCTCTAGAGACCTTCCTCAGAGCTGATCACTTAGAACTTCTTCTTGGGCTGCTTCTTCTCCACTCCAAAACAAAATTACGCACCTGGCTCCACCAGGCTGTGTTTTCAGGCCTGATCAATACTGCCCCAGATCACAGAAAAACAGATTCGTCTGTTGCTTCTTCTTCTTGTTATTTTCTCACTGGGTGCTTCCACTTAGTTACAGGTACAAATATCTGCATGCATCCAGAGAAGGAAATGCATGGGTGTGTTGGAATTGCAATCTGTGCGTGCAGCAGGACTAGGTTCTTGGACCCAAATCCAGCTGCAATGTCTCGTGGAGTAGCCACGATCAAATTCAAATCCAGCTGCAATGTCTCGTGCAGTAGACAAGATCAAATTCAAATCGAGCTACAATGTCTCGTGGAGGAGCCACGATCAAATTCCCATTCAACCACCTTTGCATTGGCCCCATTGTTAACCCCTACACGTCAGAGAAAGACCTCCAAACAAAAACACTGAAAAGCGGACCAAATTAAATTGACCCCCCTGATGAGTAGGGGTTAATATACTACTACCTACTTGGAGTAGGGTACCTCAAGGGCAAGTTTGGAATACCATTGCCTCAAAATATAGTAGAGGTGTGCCAACTAACTCTGGCATGCCATCTAATATTTCTTTTAAGGTTTGATTTTTTTTCCATTCTCCATGGTTGACAGTTACACTACCTTACCATAAGGTCAGTTTCATCATGAAATAATCCTCAAATTAGTGAAATGATTTTTGTGAAACTATGAAGTTGAAATGTTAAAATCGTCATAATTATCATAGGCTACACTCCGAATAATTTCATTACTCATGTGACAATATCATAATAGATCATGGAAATTTCAATAATTTCAAATTTTAAAAACGAATTAATTTTTTGGAAAAATAAATAAAATTCGTTTTGTCAATTTGGAAGCTGACCCTATGCTATATGGTAGACGCACTGAGCGCAGGAGTAGGACAAACAAGAACTTTTTTTTCCAAAATTCTGGTTCCGATTCTAGAACAGGTTCCAGGTGTGGTTCCAGTTCCTAAACTAGAACCAGATTCCAGCTCTGGTTCCAAAAACAGCTCCAAAATTAGATGCAATTTTGGTTCAGTTTTTTGTAACCAGAACCAAACTGGTGGTTCTAACTGGCTGAACCGGGTAAACCATCCAACACCGGTAATGACCAGTGTTTAGGCAAGTATTAGAAACTACACCTCAAACCCCCATCGGGTATCAGGGCAGTTCTTACAATTCATATTTACAGTTTTTGGAAAAATCAAAATACACAGTTTTGTACATAACCACTATTTGCAATTTTCTTTTGAATAGTCAATCAAATAACTGCCCAGAAAATTGCAGGTTCTTTGCCATTCTTTTATGGAATCCAGCAGGGCTTTCAGTTGTTCTCTAAATAGCCAAAATTATAAATACCTGATTCTGATTTTTTTCCTGGAAAAAACTCACAACCAATCATTCTGTGATTGAATATTAAAAAAACTGAAATCAGAGATAATAAAAAATCAAATACCAACCCGATATTGGTAATGACCAATGTTGGTTTTATGTATAATATCATAGTACCTTGGCCATTTCAACAAATGTTTGTCAAGTAATTAATATGTTTTGAGAGTTTTATTTTGTCAAATATTTCTCAAGCATGCAGTTTCCACCCATTTCAACATTTTTGAAAATATGATAGTTATTTTACAAGAGCCCTAAACATTTGGAACATTGTTTGCACCGAGGATGATAAAATTTATTTTCTATTTTCTTTTGTCTTCCAACCTTCACATGAATCTCCTACTCTTGATAGTTTTATTGGCCAAACCCATGTTCACAGTTTGTAAACCATTGTTGATCTCGCAACAAATCACGCATGTGATGTGGTATAATATTCTATGGCATGTCATGAAATATTTTGTCATGTCACATACTATTTCCACGTGGCAAACAAACATATTAGGAATATTTCGTGACATGCAACGAAATATTTTTCAAAGATTCCTTCTTGCTCATGTGAATAGGTTCACCTACTCACTTGCTCACCTATTAACATCGTTGAGGAGGAAAGGATACCTGACCTAAAGTCTATTTATGAATTCACAAAACTCTGGAAAAGGGAGGTTGTGATCCAAATTTAAATCGTTAAATTTTATTTTGGATTTTTGAAATCAATATGAAACAATTAGAAGCCATATTCTAATGAGGATTGGCACAAGAAGAAGATGGTCTTCTCAATTTTGGATTCAAAGCTCGATGAAGAGTTCTATAGCAAAAAAGATGAGGCTTAACCCCTCCAATGATGTTTCGCTTGCATGATTTACAACTATGTTGAAAAAGTGGATTCAAAATGTAGGACATGGTTATAAAATGTTTCACTAGGATGTTGCTATTCTCTTGTGATGTGGATATAAGAAAATTATTAACAATATTGTGAGAATCCAAGCTACTGAACAAGTTTGGGCTCCTAGATCATTCCCTAGACCCTCCACCTATATGCCATAGGTGCAAGGTGCAACTTTACCCCCCCATCCCCATATATAAATTTTTTACTAGTATTTTCACAATTATAAAACTAATTTTTTAAAAAAAAAATCTCTTTTAATTTGATTAGTGTCATACAAAACATTAAATATGGCTCATGAGTAGGAGAAAATGGTTTTCATGATTACATGACTAAGTTTGGGACATTGTTTCACATTGTCATGGTCATGAAAGCTATGTTTTGGTGTAGTGCCAAATCTTTTTGCCCTTCTAATCATCAATGTTAAGATCCTCTTCAATTTTTAGAAAAAAATGGTGCACATTTGGTAGAAAAAAATAATGCTTGAAAAAAACAAGGACTATACACTCTTTAGTAAAAATCTTCAAATATATGAAGTTGAGTTTATGACTTGTATTCTAGTCATAAAAAACAAAAATGACTAATAGCCCTAAAATCATTTATGGACGAATTGTTTATGACAATAATCATTTAACACATGATGTGGCATAATGATGTGGTAAATATCATCCATTAGTCCTAAAGCACATATGTGAAGTCATTAATGATTATTTAATAAAATTTTAATTATTTTTAATTATTATAAATTATACCCAAAAACTTGAATTTTTAAATAATTTATAATATTTATTATATATAATATCAATAATAAGATATATTTTTATTTCAATTATTTTGAATCTCATTATTTTCCATCCTATCAATTATTGACATGTGTCACCACCTAAGCTAGGTTAAAAACCTAATTTAAGTAGCTAATTAGACCACCTTATTTACCTACTTAGGCCCACCTAAGTAACCACCTAACTTAGGTAATCTAAGTTAATACAAAATATTCGGTACATATTCCAATGTTGACATACAAACGAATGTCATTTGTGAAGTTTGATCCTTGGACCCCAAGGATGGAGTTCAACTCCTTTACCACCAAGCCACCCCACTTGTTATGTAAATAATTTAATTTATTCTATTTAAATTATACTTCATTTAAACATTACACAAAACTTCAAATTTGATCATTCATATATCTTATTGATAATTTGTCCAAATCAAAACATTGAAAACTTATGCATAAATCTCCTTCAATAATGTATACAATTATATAATTTATTTTTGAAAAATGTAAATTTAGTTCAAAAAAAATAAATCTAAATTTTCCCATGGAATTTAACATTTCAATATCCATTTTCTAAAAAATTTAAATTCAAACACATGATTTGTAAATGGAAAAACCTTATGGCTCATACATGAATAAATAAATATATCTTTTATATCTTAAATCTTTATTTGATTTTGGAATTTATATGTTAATGGGAAAAATGTTGTTTAAGGATTTCTACTTAAGACTTTTTACTTTGTAACTGAAACCGAAATGAAGTAACTGAATATGTAAATTAACTACTGAAATTGGAATGAAGTAAGTGAAAATGGAAATTGATTACCGAAACCAAAAGCATTAACCAAAATGAATTAGGTTGTTGACCACCAACCAATTAGGTTAAAACCAGAATTGACCATCAAATTATATCATCGACCAAATGTTTTTAACTGTTAGTTTATTTCCAATTACTTATGTTTGATAGTTAGTTAGAACTTAATGGACTTCTAGTTTATTTTTGGACTTTTGGTGCCCTCTTGGAGTATTTAAGGAAAACCATCTTTATCCCATGGAATCTAATGTGTGTTGAGATCTTTTTTACCTCCTTGAAATCTTGAAATCATTGAAGTCTTTTTACCTTTTTAAATATGAAAGGGATTTTTTTAATCTTTGTGAGTTCTAATTTAAGAATATTTTTGCAAATGTTTTCCATTTACAATCTTCTAGATTATGTTTTTCTAGAATTATTATTTCAATCAAACTTAGATATTATTAAGTGTTATTTTATCATACTATTGCAAATACTTTCTAGTTATTTATTAGAAAATCAAATATACTTTAATAATATTTATATTTAGCTTATACTATGTATTTGTATTCACAAGGCATTGGAAAGAATAGTGTTTTCTTTCTCCCAATACTAATTTTTCTCGTAAAAAACTAAACAACCACCCAAGATACTTTGGGTGGCCTTAACATTTAATGACCATACTACAGGTATTGAACCAGTATTTTTAGCTTTGTGCTCAATTTTCAGTTTTTGATAGAACGATTTGTTTTATTGGAAATTTGTGGGCTTTTATTGTTTTTAATATTTATAAAAACCATTTGATTGTTTCAACCATGGTTACACGTAGTATGAAGAGAAATTAAAATGAAATGTTATAGGCAAATCCTGGAGGTAGTTCTAGCTCAACTAAAAATATCACTACCAATGGTAATAAAGGAAACCTAACAACATTTCATAACAATAAGGAGTTGGAGATTGCTCTTGAACAAGTAGAACTAGAAACCAAAGGTGATAATCAATTAGACCAATGGAGTATTCCACCAACGACTTCTAGGGAACCTATGTAAGACTCGACTAGATTAATTTTTCAATCCAATGAAACTCATGTACTGAATTTTGAAGCCCAAGATCTTGAAATGATTCAGGTCTATAAAAGGTTGGAAGGTTTACGGTAATTTTTAAAATGGTTAGAAATTGATGATGAGTACAATAATTCTTCAAGAATGAGTCTTCAAGATCTAAAAGAACATCACCATAAGTTACCAACCACTTCTATCCATAATGTAGAGGTTTTTGCTTTGATCACTTTTTTTGATTACATTTTTTGTCATGGAAAAGGTCTTTTTATAGGAAATTGTCCCTATAGGGGAAACCAATTTTTTGGACACCCAAGTTTTGTTCCTTTTTCCAATCCTATGAATCCTTATCCAGGATTGTCATCTCTGTTTCTAGTAGTTCTGCCATCAATTTTTTTGTTTCCATTTAGTTTACCTCCTACCAAATTAATACCAACTAGAAATCTAGTAGTACCAAGTTTGTCTAATCAGTTTCAGTTTCCTATCAACTATATGTATGGTTCAAACATTGATCCCATGGGTAGGATGTTTACACCATGGTTTATATGGGTGGAAGGTATGTATAAGGTTATCATACACACACCATTATTGTAGCCCCTTAAGATGCTAATAATATGGACTTTATTGCTTTTAATACATGGACTTTATTACCACTTAACCAATGGTACCATAAAAAATTAAAATTTTAACACTAGAATGTGGACTTTTGAGGAATACAATTATTTTAAAAAGTGAGCCACCATACTATGCATTTACCCAAAAACCGAAATTAATACTAGTAGAACTGATTTTGGTTGGAACCACCACGACATTTGAAAAGGCAGCAAGTGGTGGAGAATCTTTCCGCACCATACCAATAACTCATGGAATACTAAAAGGTGGACCCCTTAATGGAGATCCTTTAAATGATGAAAATGGAAGACCTTCACATGGTGGATCTCCCAAAAGTTCTTAGCATGTTTTGTACCCTAATTGGTACTTGAGACCTACTACCCCACCACCTCACATGATTCAAAAGTCTCTTTCGTACCCTATATACAAAGCGGGTACTAATCTAGATGCTCATGTTCGGGTTTTCCGAAAGGCCATTAATGCAAATGGAGAAAAAGATGATGCAAATATCATTAATTTATTTTGTTTTACTCTACATGACACCATCTTGGAATGGGGAGATAATTTCTTTTGTGGAGTTGGAAAATGTTTTTTGGAAACAATAAAAAAATCGTTCAAACAGATGAAGTCTATATGGCATTGAAATCTATTGAGCAAGGACCTTATGAAAAGGTGGAAGTATATTATGAACATATACTCAAATTGGCCAATAGTCTTCAAGACAAAGCTAAGGATAGCTTGTTGGTCACCTTCTTCCAGGCCAATGTAAAACCTTATTTGGATGTTGCCATGGCATTGGCAAAGTGTGACAACCTTTTTCAACAAAAAGAAGTTGGTGCCCAGTGTGAAAAGAACATGGGCAATGTCAAAGACCACTAGAAAATCTTGGAACTTCCCAACAAATCAGAGAAGGACAACAAAAAAGATTTGATTTGTGGCCATTGTCACAAACCAAATATACCAAAAAGTGTTGCCATTGGAATCTAGAAAATCCCAAAGAAGGAAGAGGGTATTGTTAACATGGTCCTAGGGGTGACAACAAGAAACAAAGTACCTAAGATTGTGGCTTTTAAGGAGAAGGAACCACAGAAAGCAAAATTTGCCCATGATTGGAAAGAGGAGGAGAAGCTTCAAAAAAGTTTTGAGGATAAAGGAGATGCAAGACAAAGAACCTCCTTTGTTTTTACCATGTTTTCCAATTGGAATTGGAATTTCCAAAACTAGAATGGAACCCACTGATTTATCAAAATTGATAGGGTCAACCAAAGTTCACCCATTGGTCAAAACATTGGGAGATTAATTGTTGGAAAGTAAGCACTCAATCACTTTGGAACAACTTTTTCAATTAGTTCCAAACCTCAAACAACACGTTTTAGCCAAGGTTTTCCTAGCACAATTTTGGTTATGCCTAAATTGCCATTGCTGATAGTCTCAAGAAGGGATTGGGATTCTAAATACCTAGTTTAGCTCCTTATAACCTAAAACTAGCCAATCAATCTTTAACCAAACTAGTAGGTTTGATCAAAGATGTTAAATTCCAAGTACAAGGAAACCCCTACATCGCCACTTTCATGATCATGAAACAAAGTGATGGTGATGGAAACTACTACTCTATGATGTTACGAAGGCCTTGGCTAAAAAATGCCAAGGTGCTACATGATTGGGGAAATAACCAAATCACCATTGAAGGCAGTGGAACTTTTGGAATCATTCAAGTCACCAAACAATTGGACCACAACACAAAATGCCCTCAGGCATTTATATGATTTCAGTAATGAAATAACATATGAGGAGGAAATGTTGCTGGGAATAAAACTAGACTTCACCATTGGAATTAACTTTCTGGAGCTCAATTTTGAGGAATTGAATTTTGATTTTTCGCATGTTCCAAGCAACATTCTAGTGGATGATTCTCCTACATGCCTCAAGGACAAAGATTTGAAAATTGCCCAATGGAATCTATTAGAGGAAGCTCAAGTTTGCAACTTAAACCTAGGGACTAAAGCAGAACCAAAAATCGTTAAAATTAATAACGATTTGGATCTAGTGATAACTGCTCAAATTGAACAACTCTTTAAAGAATACCATGATGTTTTTTGCTTGGAGCTACAAGGATCTCAAGGGTATTGTTCCTCACATTGCTCAACAGAGAATTGAGTTGGATATTAACATACCACCTACACATCAAACATGGTATTGCATGAATCCAAACTACATGGTAACTATAAAGTAAGACTTGGACAAATTGTTAGTTGTTAGTTTCATTACTCCAATGGAGGAAGCTACATGGCTTTGACTGATTATGGTTGTCCCCAAGAAAAACGGCAAACTACAAATTTGCATGGACTTTCGCAAGCTAAATGTTGCAACCAAAAAGGATCCATATCCTTTACCATTCACAAAAAAGGTATTGGATATGGTGGCCAACATGAAGTTTATTCTTTCTTGGATTTTCCAACTACCATCAAATCCTCATTGTTCCCCAGGATCAGTACAAGACTACATTCATTATGGAATGCGAAGCTTTTGTGTGGGTTGTGATGCCTTTTGGTTTGAAGAACACACCACCTACCTAGCAATAGGTGGTTATAGCTTTTTGCGATTACCTTGGCATTTTTATGAAACTCTTTTTGGATGATTTCAATATATTGAATGATATGATATGAACATTCATTTGGCAAAGTTTTGTTTATGCTTCAACAAGTGCCGAACATTTGGTATCAACCTTAACCCCAAAAATGCATGTTTATGGTTTTTTTGGAATTATTCTTAGCTACATTATATTCAAGGATCCCAAAAGATATCAGCCATTATCAACATGTTGGTACCAAAAATGTCGCGCTCCTAAGTCCCTTGCTAGACCCACTTGAGGGTCCGAGTACGTTGAATTGCGGAAAGTTGGGACTTGAGGGCCGCTCCTGACTTCCAGCACTAAAAGGGGGTAGAGGGGCGTGCTAGAAGTCCCGGGATTTGATTAGGAAGAGCGACAAGTATTATCTCACTCGAATTTACATCCAAAACTAACCACAAGAGGGTTAGTTCACATTCGGGAACACCCTTGGGTGTTGGGACAAGCCATGGGCATTTGGACTCACTTGACTCACCACGGCCCGGACTCGGGGGAAGCCACCACCTTCCCCCATCTAATATTCTCTGCAGCTCTCGGTGGAGGCTACATTCAAATGGTTCTTTTTCCCAGGACTCCCAAGGAGGGGTCTCGAAACTGTCCCAGGTTAGAGTCCCAGGACTTTGGGAGCTCACATCTTCCGGCTTCGACCTCTGATTGGAGTGAAGTCTAAACCAAAGTTGTAGCTCTCTTCGAGACATTTTAAACACCATGTTGCACTCCTTTAGCAGATGTTGGGAAGAGGTCGATTTTTGACTTTTAGTGGTCGAGAGTCAAACTACCAGTTTGACTCCCGGCCCTTCTTTTGCTCATAACTTGGGCTGCAGATGTCCAAATGGCACATGCGAGGCCATTTTGGGCATATACATTTCAAGACCTTTCCATTGATATAAAGAACACTTCGATGCAAGGTGTTTTGACCTTGAACTCAAGCTCTGAGTTTGCAGGAGTCCTAGAGGACTCCAACTTCCCACTTTTGGAGGTGTGAGTTTCATCCTCACATTTATCCCAAAGTGGGGTTGCGATAGGAGAAGAAAGGTATATTTGTTAGTTTCCACCTTGGGTGGAATGGATTGCATTTTGGGAATGGAGTTCATCACCCAAAACAATGTGCTCATAGAAGGTGTCACAACCCTAGCTTTGGGCCCGGGACCAAAGACAAAGGGGTTGTAAGGTTGCGGGCCAAAAGGAAGCCCGAGAGCTAAAGCAAGAGCAAGCCCGGGAGCCAAGGCAAGAGAAAGCCCGGGAGTCAGATCACACTCCCGGGAGTGTAAGAAAGTGTGAGGGAGTGTGAGGGAGTGAACATTCACACTCCCAAGGCAACTCCCACTTTGCGAGATGGAGTCCCGATGGACTCCCGAAACTTCAGAGAGCGATTGCAGGGGTCAAACCTCAATGTATTGTGGCGTTCCTTATATCATTGGAAAGCTCTTGAAGCGTAGATATCTAAAATGGGCTCGCATTGCTCATTTGGACAGCGGGAACACAAGTTATGGCCAAAAGAAGGGTCGGGAGTCGAATTCCCAAGAGTTTGCCAGTTTTGACTTCCGCCCACTAAAAGTCAAGAATCGACCCGAAATACTTGGCTGCAGAGAGCATGCGACATACTGTTGGAAAGGTCTCGACGAGATCTACAACTTTTCTTTAGACTGCATCGCGATCGGAGGTCTGCTCGCAAAGTTATGGGGCTCCAAAGTCCCGGGAGTCCCATTTGGCGCGATTTCGGGACTCCCACTCGGGAGTCCCGGGAAAAATAACCATTTGGATGTAGCCTCCGTGGAGAGTTGCAGAGTATACTATAAGGGGGAAGGTGGTGGCTTCCCCCAAGTCCGGGCCGTGGTGAGTCTTGTGTGTCTGTGTTGCCCGTGGCTCGTCCTAGCACCA
>Ga0209611_10012635_pt1 | contig 11822 bp, 9 predicted proteins | sample S1TSphgellanicum_3_FD_187693 | JGI IMG/M metagenome (GOLD analysis project Ga0209611, IMG submission 187693) | Host-associated microbial communities from peat moss isolated from Minnesota, USA - S1T2_Fc - Sphagnum magellanicum MG (SPAdes) (version 2) | ecosystem: Host-associated > Plants > Peat...
TGAGCTCACATTACTACATGGTTAAAATATGGTGCCAATTCCTATCACCTTATTTTACACATAATAAACATCTTTTCACCCATATTATAGCCCAACTTTCCTAAGAGGTATTTAAAATACTTGTCCCCATGGGTGAAATATTGATGTTAATATTTATACACACTTATTGTTGTAAGATGTTCACATCATAATAAGAGCCAAAGTAGTTAGTGTCTATGTAGGTGAACAACTTGTGATGGTCCAAAATGACTATGTTGTTTATTGCATATATATTTTTCTACCCATTAAGCCATGTATGATGTGCTTCATTCCACCATGGCTTTTAAATTTTGATCAAACTGTCATCAATGAACTTAATACATCTTGGCAAGTTCTACAAATGTGTGCCCAAGGTAACCTTCTTTTCATTTGTGGGCCATTTCATTCACAAATGCATGGTCAATGCATGATGTAATGAATAGTGCATCATCACATAATGCATATTTCGACTAGTTCCATATGAAAGTTCATCCATAACAACATTCTTGTACTTCACATGAAAAATGAAGTTGAAGAAATATTGTTTAGGTGTCAACTTTGATGACATGTTTAATACACTTGGAACTTCGCCTATTATGATGCAAGACAAAAATAGACTTGAAAACCTTAACCTTAACCCTAAAATATACCTTAAAAAATTAGATTTAAGCTTTAAACCCTAAAACCAAAACCTTAAATTTTAACCTTATAAATCAAACTTGAAAAACCTAACCCAAAAACCCTATTATTTTAAAGCCCCATAAATTAGACCTAAACCTTAAAATTCAAACTTGAAAACCTTAACCTTAACCCTTAAACCATAAACCTTACTTTTAAACTTTAAAAATAAGACCTAAAACAACATCTTTAATAATGTTTTTAGCACTAACCTTATTCCAAAGTTGGGTTTTTAAATTTTAACTCTAATATGGTAAGGTTAATGATGAAAACATTATTAGCCCAAACATCAACCCTAAAAAATAAACCCCAAAATCAAGTTTTACACCAATTTCCTAAAAGGCCCAAACCCAAAACTCAAAATTTCAAGTTTTAAACCTTAAACCCTAATTTTAAACTACAAACCCAAGAAATTTAACCATTAAAAAAATCCCAAACATAAACCTTAAAAATTAAGCCCTAAAACTTAAAAAGTTTAATCTTAATACTTAACCTTTGAAAGTTCAACCCCCAAACTCTAAAAATTCGACCCTAAAATAACCAATAATCAAAGAGGCCATAGGCAATGGCCAACAACTATAATCGATAGCTAATAACCAAAGGCACTAGCTAGTAGCCAATAGCCAATGGCCATAAACAATAGTCATAGCCAAAAACAATAACCATAGCCAATAATCAATAATCATAGCCCAATAACCAATATCCATAGCCATAATAACCCTAGTGTAAATATCCATAACGAAAAGCCAAAAGCCAATGGCCAATAACCATATCTACAAGAAATAGCCATAACCACTAGGCCCCTAGAACCTTAAATCCATAGCCCCCAACCTACCTAGCCCATTTACTTAGCAGCCATAGCATAGGCTACAAATGGGCAGCCCGTGGGTGGAAAAAAAAGAGTTGATGTGCCCACTCTGGGGATCCCATCCTGGGTTTTCCTGATTTGGAGCCCAACCTTGAAATAAAAAGGATGACAGAGCAAAGAGGAGGTGAAAGTGGGGCCCAACTGGGCGGCACTTTATGAATAACTTTAATGTACATTTGGGTATAACGATTTGAGTCAAATAAGGCGGATATTAAAGAATGACCCAAACCGACAATTCTTTGATTCTGTAATAATTAATAAACCGAAACCAGAGGTTCTTTAAAAATTCAAATACCCGCACAACACTGGTATGCTCTCCAGTTGAGAAAGATTTGTTGAATTGGCAGCAGCCACCCAGCCAGGCTTTTATTTGGAATTATTTTACTATATTATAGTTGTGTGTAAAGTCAGGCAATTAGGGGGTGAGAACGGCCAGTTTCGGCATAATAGGCCATCAAACGCGTGACTGGGGATGAAAGTTTACAAAAGGAAATAATTGGGACCCAAAACTAGTTTTTTCCACCAATTTTGGTGGTAAACTGAGTTTCACCCTGTGTTTCCATTTTCCTGAGCGCCTCCACTGCTGCTACATACATTTTTACCATTTTTACTGCTCCTACCTCTACAACTACTATAATTACTCTCGAACCTTGTGCATTAAATGCTGAGTTTCAGCATTTCATACCCAGATTTAATAACATTTCCTTACTTTGCGAATACCACTGAAAGAGGGTATAGGGGGCGAAGGCAGATTAGATAGGGGGGGTGAAACAGAGGGTGACTTTATGGATAACTCTATTACATTTTTTAATTTCCTGGGTGTGTAATTTAGACAGAGGATTTCATCCATAAACGGTACATAATCATCCTCCACAGACTCTTGCTGTGAACGTAACCGTTGCGAGGAATTGCAGCCAAAATGCTAGAACAGAAAGTGTTTAAAAACACAGTAAATAAGTAATTAAGTAAGTAAGAAGTTATTAGCAATTAAAACGCGTCACTGTGGCTGCGCTTATATCATGTCTTTATTTTGTCAGTTACCTTTTGCAGACAATTTTTTTTTTCTTTTTTTTTACTTAACTGCAAAGAGAGACGTTGTAGAAGAAGACCATGCATTGTTGTCAGTGGTCACTCACTCATTGCCAACTGGTGATTCAGAAAATGTCACAGAGAGGCGCAGAGAGAGAGAGAGAGAGAGAGAGAGAGAAAGACAGAGATCTCAGTTGTGTCTGGATCTTCTCAGTGCTCCGTGATCTACTCAAGAGTTGACAAACAGAGATCCAACTTTAGTCTGGATCTTCTTCCCTCACAGATGCAATGATGTTCCTCTTGCACTAAACTGTAATTCTCAAGTGAGCCAGCAATATATAATGGGCCTTTCAGCTTGCAGGGATTTTGCAAAATGGGAATGCTTGCCATAGAGGTTCTTCTTGTGTAGAGTAACAGCCTTGATCACATGCGTTATTAGTACTGGAATCAGGCCTGCTTCAACTCTGAGGCCGTTACTGGTTCTCATCATCCTTCACCACTGGTTCTCAGAAATCATAGAACCAGTTTTGACCCTTATAACCCAAATTCTGATTCAATCAAAGAAACCTGTCAAAGGACCTACTGTAAACCAGTGGGTCTTCTTTTGTTCGGTTCTTTGATTGAAAACTGGCAGTTCTTTCAAGATTCTCATGAACTCAGAATGGGAGGTACATGCTTGTGACATGCTTAAAATTCACACAAAAGATTTAGATATTAGATGAAGAGTCACACAATAATAGCATTTATGAGAAAATGAAAAGAATGGTAGAGTTAGGCAAAAAGACTACTTAGATGTCCAGGCCCATGCATCATCACCTGCATAAGAAAATTCATCCATTGGTGTCCATATTTGAACTCTCCACAAATGGGAACCCCCATAGACCATCAAAATGCCTCTAAAATGGTGAAAATATTACCCCCAATAGATTTAAAAGAAAATCTGTTAATGTGTGAATTTGTTAAGGGATTTTACCTCAAATTTTGAAAAGTATAAAATCATGTTTGAAGTGTGGGAGATGGGTCTACATTCTAAGGTATAGGGTTTAGGAGTGGCAGGAATCTACAAGTAGGTGTAGGATCTGTCCTCCTCTTAAGGGGTAGGCATAAGATCTCCTTTCTTTTCTAGGAGGGATATTCATGGAAATAAGGTGCCCTCCAAGTACACTAAATGTTTTTCTCCGAGTGCTTTGCTACTCCTAGTGAAGGCCACTTCCATCAGCCCACCCCCACGGTCTAAGCTTGAGCAAGGGGAATCTGCCCTCGAAGTATGTGATGGCTCAATAATCTAGGCACAAGTACTTCCACTTGGGCTTGTTCCAGAGAATGACTAGGGCTCAAAATCATAAACACAGAGGAAGTAAGAAAGATTCATTCATCCACTTTCATCCATTGGGAAGGGGTAGACACTAGACACTATCCCCCCAACAGTCTTGTTTCAGAGCGCATTTTGCTTTGCTGAAATTGTTGTTCTTGAAGTTCCTGTTACACTGTTGTTGTTGCTTGCGATTGCTTGTGGGGTGTAGAAGAAGGTGGAAGAAGAATTTGGACGAAAAGTAGAAGGAAAGCAAAAGGAAAGGAAAATCTAGAATAGAAGCAGCAAGCTGATTCAAGTTTCCATATTCAACGGTTCAAAACACATTTCTGGAAAGAAGGAAAGGAAAGGACAAGAATTCCTTCCTTGGGAGCTGCAGAAAGGAATTCTTCTTCTCACATGCATGCATGCATTTCTTTGGAGTTTGTTGGAGTTATCTGAGCTGTTGATGTACTCGCGAGCAGAAGGGAAAAAAAACACATCTGTTTTTGAAGAGTTGTTGTTGTACAGGTTCTTTACTTTGTGCGACTTGTTGCAGCATCGCCATCATCATCATCATGTTCTTTTCTTTGGAAGTTTTGATCTAAACCTCGTGCTGTGATGCGATGTTGTTGTTGTTGTTGTTGTTGGAGATTCTTTCCAGATTTCTTGGCTGATACTAAAATTCCTCTGTCGCGATCAGCAACAGCATCTAGAGCAAAGGTTTATTGAGAGAGCTTTCGAGGATTGTACGCTCATCGTCTTGTCGCCGGTCTCTGCATTCTTCAACGGAACTGCTCTTCCGTCGTCCTTGGCATATATACAAACAATCAATGCAGAGCGTCCTTGACGGTTTTGTGCTGCGCATCTGACAGTCTCTCTTGAAGCTCTACACAGGTGTTCTTCCTGACTTTTGTTTTTTGCTCACAAGAAAACAAGTTTCCTGACGTTGTTTTTGTTGTTGTTGTTGCTGGGAGAACGATCCTGTTGTTAGGACAGGAAGGATTGATTCTGTGCCTTGCGAATCATCATCATCATGATGGAAGAGCAACCTTCTTTCATGAGACGACGATGCGGCAGTGCGGTGGCCCTCAGTGACGTGGTTTCGTTGATGCACCTACTCCTTTTTCTTGTATGCCTCCTTGTGTGTTGTTGTCATGTACGAGCCCAGCAGCAGCAGCAGCTTCTTCTGCACACGCAGGATTTCGAAGTTCTGGCATCAGTGAAGAACTCCATGGCCGATTTGCCTGGCGGTTGTTTCTTCTCCACTTGGGAGTTTGCAGCCGACATTGATCCTTGCAAGTCTTTCAATGGAGTGGAATGCATCACGGCACCGGATGGATCCAAGAGAGTAAGCTCTCTCTTCCTGGGACCACAATCAGCCGGAAGTCCAGGGCTTTCAGGAACCCTGACACCTGCCTTGGGAAGATTGATGTATCTGACACAACTGAGCATCTCTGCCGGCTCTGTACAAGGCGAGCTTCCTTCGTCTCTTGGTAACCTGCACAATCTGCAGATTTTGTCTTGTGATCAGAACCGAGTCTCTGGTCGCATCCCGGGAAGCTTTTCGAATCTGCGGAACCTTGAGATTCTTCAGCTGAGCCAGAATGCATTGGATGGATCAATTCCATGGGCAATTGGAGAGCTTCCTTCTCTCAAAATTCTGGTTCTCTCTGGTAACAAGCTCTCAGGATCAATTCCGAGCTTCTCAAGTCTATCTCTCATGCATCTGGATCTCAGAAACAATGAGCTATCAGGCAGGATTCCAAACCTTCCGTCCTCATTGCAGTTCTTATCTCTCACCAGGAATGCACTCTCCGGAGGGTTGGGAAGCTTGGTAATGTTGCATGGATTGAACTACTTGGATTGCAGCTTCAATCAATTCACAGGCAGCATTCCAAGTGTTCTCTTCTTACTGCAACTGTCATACTTGATGCTCAACCGCAACTCCTTGTCAGGGCAAGTCACTGTCACATCACCGATCAATATCAACTATGTGGATCTCAGTTACAATCATCTGGAAGGCACCATCTCTCCTTTCCTCTCTGGCGCACAAAGCTTGTTTCTGAACAATAACAACTTTGTTGGTGCTGTTCCTGAGGTCAGTTGCAAGTCTTGTTCCATCATCACATTCTTGAGTGCTCCATCATCACAGACACAAACACATGCAATTCTGTCTTCTGAGTTCCTGTCTTTGCATTTCTCTAGCAGATTCTTTCATTTCTGTTTCTTTGAAAGATTTCTGGCACAGGGCAGGAGTTTCTTCCTGCTGGTGTGGCTCTACTTTTGTGAAAGTTTTGGTTGGTGTCCCCTGGTATCTCCACCAGAGTCTATACTCCTTACAAACAACATCACCCTGTGAGATTCATCTGTGATTTTCTTTTTGCAGGTATTTGTGAGTCGGATGCAATCGGCTGACTTGCTGTCACTCTACCTGCAGCACAACTTCCTTAATGATTGGGGAGCGCTTGGAAATTCTTCTCTTCCTCCTAGTGTGGCAGTTTGTCTGCAGTACAACTGTTTGACACCACCCCTGCAATCTCTTTGCCCAAAAAATATTGCAGGCGCAGCTGCACGACCAGGGTATCAATGCCTCAAAGTATCAGGTACTCCAGGATGAGGCCAAACTTGAGCGATCTTGAAACTTCACCACTGCCATCATCTCTGTTGATATATAGGAGAAAAACTAGGGTTAGGAAAAACCAAATAGTGTAGTAGTAGTAGCTAGTTTAGTATTCTTCATGCACACCATTCTTTGCCCCTTGGCCCTCCACTCTCATACAAAAAATTACTAGGATGGGTTACACATTATCACACATTTTAGGTTAAGATAATTTCTCTCTGTTTCTGAAACAAAATTTATCACAAGAGATTTGAGTTGTGGAATTTCATTGTAGATCAACTTGAAAGCTTCCAGTTTTGGACTGTTAGTTAGGGAGGCAATTCTCTTTTAGCAATGGTTACATGGGTTTGTGTAGAGATTTAAAACTGTGTTGATCATCGTCATGCAACTGATGTTAATGTCTTCTCAGAGATATTAAGGAATGTTCAGGAATTGAAAGACCATTACAAATCTGATGTGCACCTTGTCTCCTTGAAGTGGATGATGATGTCATCTATGCATGATGAGCCTTGAATAAAACTGATGATGGTGGTATACTTTGCCTCTTCTGGAATGTTTTCTCTGCATCTGAGGAACTTGTGTTGTGAACACACATGCAACCTCCAGAGTGAGAAAAGGTTAGCTTTCATCAGCTAATTTTACAGTCATTGTCCTCTGGATTGCTTTGGACTTTGGACCTCCCTCAAGGACTTGAGGCTTTGTAAGTATGCAGAGGTGCCTTTGGTCTCTTGAAAGGTTTGGAAACAGAAAATTTGGTTGTGTTCTTATATGTTTGGCTCACTTCCACAAGTGTTTTTTCCCGGTTTCTGTAGTTGTTAGGTTTTGATGATTTTATCTTTGCATTTTATTTTCTGACAAGGACTTGCTGGTCCTTTTGTGCAAGTGTTTAGAGATGGTGAATGATTTGTCTCAAGAGCATCAGAAACAGTGAATTCTCTCATCTGAATTCAGTTCTTGTGATTGGTTTGTCCACACAACAAGGATGACAACATTCCAAAGCAATGTTTCAAAACAAAACAAAGCTTACACTTGGTGGTGAGCTTTACACTTGATGATGGTGTACACCAGATCCCTAGCTGCTGCTTCAGAGCCTCTGGACACAGCCATCTAGAACACAACATACAATACTGCAATCAAGGGAACCTCAAAACAGTTCTAGAAATCACAAGTGTGGGGACACAAATCATGGTTTACTTCTTCCCTGGTTGTGCACAGTCATGTTTCTCAAAGGATCCATCCCAAAAAATGGTGATTAATGCAGCTTACCTCAAAGCTAAGTATAAAGAGGTTGTTAGGTTAGTGATCTTTGATACGGAAGGACACAAGATTGCCTGCAGATATACTCTCAAAGAAACTCACACAGATGCTCCAAACATATATGTTCCTCTGATAATCAATGAAAGATACAGCATGCATGCTCCTTGGAGCTTGTGATACACAGTAATATGTTTTGGATCTTCCTAGTTCTAAAGAATTTTTCCTTGAATGGTGAAGAAACCAACAGTAGCTGTTGGAGAACCTGGGTGTCTATATCAACCTCCTTATATCTCAAAGCAAGATCAAGTCTAGCTGGAATCATGAGTTCTCTGTTCTAAGAGAAGTCCATGTCCCATTGCCATGCCAGAAACTTTAGGTCAGTAAGAGAAAGACCTGTTCGAATTTGCTCGGTATACAATGCATCAAGTAGCATCAAGTAGCTGGTGAAACTACAAAGAACATGATCACTTTTTTTGCAAAGGAACTCTATTATATTCCATGGCTGTTGAAAAGAATCCACTTATATCGAAGCAAAGTTTTCACCAACCAAGCCGAAGATTCTGACCCATCTCCTCAACTCCCCATACATCTTCCCGCTAGGACTCGCATGACTTGCAAGCAAAAAAAACTCCTCAGCGCTGCTCCTCCATATCACGCACTTTTCCTCAAGTTCCTGGAAAAAAAAAATTGAAACACCGGGTGCATCCTGAACGCAGATCAGCGAATACCATTCTGGTGGGCTGCGAATTATGATCGGACAAAGGACCACTGTACGCTGATTCAAGTCTCGGGCAACAGGACAACTCTGCTGGTCGTTCGCGCTGATCTCGGCGTCAGTGAAAGCGACTTCGACTCTCGTTTCTCTCCCTAAGAGATCCACAACACAATGTGTACATCATGTATATATCTCGGCGTGGAGGCAGGCCAGGTTTGTAAGCTCCGCATTCTGACAATAGGTTTAAGAGCTGCTGTTTGTGTCAAATCCTGTTGTACCTAGCTACCTCCACATCTACGTGAAATACCCATTTCGTTCATTCGTCGTACATCTCGTGTCTTGAAGCTTTACAATAGTATTTTCAGCTGCTGCTTTATCAGAATATGGAGTTGGGATTGCCGGATGTAGCAGTAGTTTCAGCACCAGAAGAAGCTGCAGAGGCTTCCAAGCCCATGTTTGATGTTTCCGTGGAAGAGGTGTTTGAGGCGTACAAGGGACGACGAGAGGGGTTGCTAGATGCTTTGACATGTGATATCGATGAGCTTATTCGGCAGTTAAAGTCGCGGAGGAACGAAGATCTGTACCTGATCGGGTTCCCTGATGGCGGCTGGGCGCTGAGAAGACCCGCTTATGAACTTCCAGTGCTTCGTCCTGAACCCACAATCGGAATCAACCGTCTGATGTTCAGAAGCAGCAGCAGCAGCAGCAGCTGCAAGAGTAGTAAGCAGGTGAAGAATGGCGAGCACCACGACGCGGAGCCGGTGGACCAGTCCTTATGGCTGCAGCTCATGGCCGTGCACAGCGACGCTTGGCTCGTCTCCTCCGCCTTTTACGACGGCTCCAATCTCAGCAAGCTCGAAAGGAGTCGACTGTTCGACCTCATCAACGAACTCGAGCCGTTGCAAGTTCTTGTTTCGAGGAGGAGATCCAGGAGGAAAAACAAAGGAAAGACCACCAAATTCAACAGCTAAAGAAGCTTCGTAAGTAAGTTTTTTTCTGCTTTTGTACTGCAGAAAGAATAGCACATTGCATGCAGACTGCAGACATTCGTCTTAGATTTCACACTTGCTGTAGAGACCCTTTCTGCAAATTATCACTCAGCACTCATGGGGCTGAGTCATGCACATTGTCCAACAATTCATCACTACAACAAAAACTATGCTGTAGGACATGCTGCAATTGTGCAATCCGCAACGAATGCAAATATTCTCGTGATTTTAAAAATTTTTCTCTTCTTTGCTAATCAGGAGACATTCTTGCCAATCAAATCATTTTGTGAAATTCTTCTCTGCTTCCTAGCTCATCATTTTTTTTGTTGCACAAAATTATCGTGAACTCGGAGCTTGTCTCTTCCTTCTTCGTGCGGAGCCGAAGGCGACGTCGCTCTTGCAGATCGCCAGCCCGAAGAAGACGACGCAGAGCTGAGCTAATTAGGGGAGGGTAATCATGATTAGGCTGTAGTTAGAGAAGGGGTAATGAAGATGATGATTAGTGGGTGTCTGTAATTAGGCATCTTTTAATTGGGATGTACCTACCCTAATGAGCCACAAAAGTGGGTAGTGGCTTTCTTTGTAAGAATAAGGACCTCAAAAGTGGATTGGGGAAGGGATTCTAAAATTTGGTAATTTTTTTTTAGGGATGAAATTTGTTGGTTTTTCTATCAATTTTTTAAAAAAATTTAAGGATAATTTGTGTGTTTTTCTAGTGTAAATTCAACTATTTTTGCTAATGTTTTTGGAAGATTTTGTCATGTTTTCAGTGTCACAAATTTGGATGACTATACCTTATTCATACCCCTAATTTTGAGAAATGATGGGTATTTGAACCTCTTGGATATATATAGTATGTCTGCCAAAACCTTTATACACTTATGTAATTTGATGGCTCTAATAAGGTCTTATTTAGGTCTAATTATATTTTTAATAATAATTTATTCACATGTTGACATTAGTGGAGAAGATGATGCCTAAAATCCCATTGTTTTTTTTTGTCTTCTACTTTGGTGGGTGAATTGTTAGATCATAAGTCCATTTGACAAAAACCTGGCTTGAAATGTGTTTAGGTGGGTGGTGCAGGCCCTTATTTCGGTAAAGCTCCTTGTCTAGGGCCATTTCATGCATAAACACCCATCTCCATGGGTATCATGAGAAAAACTATTTTTGTTTGAAGACCTACACATGGCCTTTTCTTTTGATGCTATCATCTTGACACAGTTATGACAAGCTGTTTCTCCATTCAAAAATTAGTTTAGGTTTTGCACAGGAGAAGGGTCTATTTGTAGAATTTCTGTTTTTTTTCCTTTGCTTTCCTCCTCCTTTTTTCCTTGAAATGAAGTCCTGGAGGTTCACATCATCTATCTATAGACCCTTTCAGGATTTGAGAAGGGACATGTCCCGAGGTCGAGAGATGTCAAGTGCAAATAGCTGAAGATCATGGAATGGTCTAAAGATAAGACTTCTCCTTTGCATGAAGAAGTGCAAATCATTTTTCTTTCACAAACATGAAATGGGAAAGGGACAAGGATAAAGGTAGTAAAAAGAAAAGTGTCTTCCGTAGTTGAGATGGCCTCCCCCAAACATTTCCCTTCCCCCTCCTTCCTATCCCTACCCTTTTCATTCACATCTCCTTCGTCAAATTCACATATTGATAAATTCAAATATTTTCATAACCAATTCTCAGAGGTTAGGCTACTATCACTTGAAAACTCAACAAATACAACCTTTTCCTAAACATCATCTGTTCACAAGGATGGCAAGTTGAACTTTTCTTAGTCCTCTAGACTGATCAAAGAGGAGGATTGCTCTGGCAAACATCTTCCCCTTTACAAGCACAATTCCAAACCTTGCTTTAGGTGATGGCAGCAAGCACTTATAGGCATAACAAATGAAATGTGGCATTAGGCTTCACATGATTGCTGGACAATGCTCAACAGGAAAACAAAATTTGAGTTTTTAAAAATTATCCTTGAAGAATAAATAATTTTCTAATTTTCTTAAACAATGTTTTCAAAGGAAAAAAAAGTGATTGAATGATTAAAATCCCCCTTTTGATCTAAAGTTCAATCCTTTTTCTTTTTTTAAATTTTTTTTCAAGATTATATGTATGAAAAAAAAAAACATCTAGACAACTTTTTCAAGCTAGTTGGCTTTGAAAAGCAACTTCTCTAACAAAAAGGGGCTTAAGGGCCACTTTAGACAAGGGTCCAGGGACCAAAAACCCAAGGACTAATTTGAAACAAATTGAACCTTGAATTGGACCCCTCTTCACATTAAAAAAGTGCTTTTTCCTTAAGGTAAAATGAGGGTGTCTAAATGAGATAATATGAGGCTTGGGGTCCAATTTG
>Ga0209611_10012637_pt1 | contig 11817 bp, 8 predicted proteins | sample S1TSphgellanicum_3_FD_187693 | JGI IMG/M metagenome (GOLD analysis project Ga0209611, IMG submission 187693) | Host-associated microbial communities from peat moss isolated from Minnesota, USA - S1T2_Fc - Sphagnum magellanicum MG (SPAdes) (version 2) | ecosystem: Host-associated > Plants > Peat...
TGTCGCCTGTTTTTGGGCTAAAGTGCCTGAAGCAGGCACTTTAGGCAAAACAAAAAATAACACGAATAATTTTCCCGAAAATTCCCGAAAAATGCACAAAGTCAACAGCCTAGGCAGAGCCTCTCGTCAGGTATTCCTAGGCAAGAGCCTAGGAACGAGTAATCTTTGGGTCTGACAAGAAACAACATCATAAATTGAGGAGCTTGTATCATCATTTTGAGTTGGTATTATTCTGTCACAGCAGGACGATACCCAATCCAAGGTTTAGCGGCTTCCAGTTGTGCAGCTAGGCGGATCAGCGTGGCTTCAGCAGCAGGTCGTCCTACCAACTGCACGCTCATCGGTAAACCATTACGATCAAAACCTACAGGAAGTGCGATCGCAGGTTGTCCAGTAGCATTAGCTGGCGGACAAGGTGCAACCCAATGAACAATCTTTTGGAACGTTTCTTCAGGACTCAAATGTGCCCATTCCCCAACGCGGATCGGAGAATGTAGGTAAACTGGCAACACCAAAACATCCACCGTATTAAAAAATGCGACAATTAGTCGCGATACTATCTGCAGTTGGGAGACGGCTTGGAGATACTCACCAGCAGAACCTGTTCGTGCTATCAGCCACTGGTTCATCGGCTGCAACGCCTCAGATGGAATACCCGATGCGGCCACCCCAGTTTGCCACACAAATTGAAACGGTTCGACTAACCCACTGAAGTCTGGACATTTCTCTTCAACTGTATGACCCAGTTCTTGTAATAACTGAACTGTTTGTAGGACGCCTTGCTTGCAGTTGGCATCAGCTTCTCCCAGAGGAGAGATATTGGTACTATAAGCAATTCGTAAACTACCAGGTTTTTCTTGAGTATTAGCAAGAAATGATTGTTCTGGATCGCTTAACCAGTAAGGATCGCCTGTGACATAGCCCGACATGACGTCTAAAAGGGCAGCTGCATCAGCGACAGTTCGCGCCAATGGACCATGCGTCGCCAGACCACTCAGGCGATCGCCTACTGGTGCCTGAGACACCCGTCCTCTTGATGGCTTTATGCCCACCAAACCACAACATGCAGCAGGGCCACGAATCGAACCACCACCATCAGAACCTTGAGCGATCGCGCACAATCCTGCTGCTACCGCCGCCGCTGCACCACCACTGGAACCGCCTGCGGTGTATTCCAAATTCCACGGATTTCTAGCTGGAGGAAATCCTGTAGGTTCTGTGTAAGGAAATGAACCCACTTCTGAAGTCGCTGTTTTACCCAGAATAATAAACCCAGCTTGCTTAATCCGCGTCACTACCCCATCATCATACTCAGGGATATTGTTCAGTAATGCCGGATTCCCATAAGTACACCTAACACCCGCGACGCAGGTCAAGTCTTTGATGGAAATTGGCACCCCAAAAAACGGCGGTAGTTCCGAGGCACTTGTGAGCATTTCTGTTTTGGCTTTGGCATCTGCGATCGCTTGCTCTGCCGTCACCGTAAAATAACTTCCTAGTTGAGGATTCAAGCTAGAGATGCGTTCTAAGTATGTTTCCACCAACTCTAGGGGCGACACTTCCCGACGACGGATGAACTGCGCTTGTTCTAATGCCGTCGTAAAGACTAAATCTACTTGATTCATGCGTTAATTAGCGAGTAGTTTTGTTTACTCGTACCATTTTTTCAGCAATGTTTGGTCATTGGTCATTGGTAAAATCAGCCTTGCAAGCAAGCTAACAGGTTTAGTTGGTCGCAGCACGAGCGAGGAGTTTTGGCTCTTGCCTCTCATAGCAGATCTTTCCTGATTTATCAACATAAAAGTCTTTGTTTTGCTAATGACAGTATTCTTGATAGATTTGAACTGTCCAAAAAAGTAGTTGATTAATTTTGCACAGGCACTGAACACAGGTTTTTGGGATGACTATCGACTTTGGACTAAACTAAAAAGAGAAAAGTAAAATTATTACTATGATACACCCAACAACAGCCCGCGAGTTGTTCCAAACCGCTTACGAAAGTCGTTACACTTGGGATGAAAACTTTCCTGGCTACAGCGCAGACGTGCAACTGGTACAGGGTGATGAAGTTTACACAGGTAATATTCGTATTAACCATGACATGAGCGTAGAAGTTACGGGTGTTACAGATGAACAAATTTTAGAAGGTATCTATACTCAGTTGCGAGATATCGTCACTCACCGCAAACGCACTAATTTTGAGCAGTCTCATGGCAAGCACGAGTTTAGCTTAGGTCAAGAAGACCCAATTGGATCTGTGGAAATATTGGTGAAGGGCGACTCTATGGGTTCCAATTATAAAATTCGCGGTAGGGAAATTTGCCAGGTAAGTCGGGTGATGGGGCGTATGGCTTTTGTCATTGATACGCATGAGAGCATAGACACTGGTTCAGGCTATATCGCAAGTCGCTACGATGCAGTTTTCCGTAATGCGAAAACAGATGAAGTCACAAGCGTCCTCAAATTTGAGGATACCTATGAAAAAGTAGGGAACTACTACATTATGACCAAGCAGGTGGTACAAGAGTATAAAGAGGGCGTTCGTACCAGCACTGAGTTTAGCTACCCTAACATCAAGCTTCTAGAACCTGTAACTGTTTAATGAAAGGGCTGTGGGGGGCAGGGTATAGGGTGTAGGGGATTTATTCAAACACTACAGCCCACAGCCCACAGCCCACAGCCTGTCTTCTTGACTCTGCCCAACTGCAGATAAATGAGCATCAAACGGTAATTCGGTCTAGGATCTAGTTAAGAAACGTTGAAGATATAAATACCAACAGAGGTCTACAGCTATGGAACTGACAATTGACAACGTCGAAACAGTATTAGATGAAATGCGTCCTTATCTCATGTCTGATGGTGGGAATGTGGAACTCGTAGAACTTGAGGGTCCTATTGTTAAATTGCGGTTACAAGGTGCTTGCGGTTCTTGCCCCAGTTCCGCAATGACCCTGAGAATGGGTATTGAGCGTCGCTTGAAGGAAATGATTCCGGAAATTGCGGAAATTGAGCAAGTCGTGTAAAGAATAGGGAGTGGGGAGTGGGGAATGGGAGAAGAATAATTTTTTATTCCCCTATCTCCCTTATCTCCCCGATCTCCCCGATCTCCCCACTCCCCCTATTTCCTATGTCCCATCCCCTTTACGTCGCCTTAATCTGGCATCAACATCAGCCGTTGTACAAATCTCCTGGCAAGGGCGCTTCGCCAAGTACTCAGCAGTATCGCTTGCCTTGGGTACGATTGCATGGTACCAAGGATTATCTGGATCTGATGCTGATCCTAGAGCGCTATCCCAAGTTACACCAAACGGTGAATCTGGTTCCATCTCTGATATTGCAGCTAGAAGATTATATTGCTGGCACGGCTTTTGACCCCTACCTGGAAGTCAGTTTAACCCCTACAGAACAACTCACTCTCCAACAACGGGAATTTATCATCCAACACTTTTTTGACGCTAATCACCACACCCTTATTGACCCTCATCCCCGCTATTCCCAGTTGTACCAACAGCGACAGGCGCACTCGTCAGCGTGGTGTTTGGAAAATTGGCAACTGCAAGATTATGGGGATTTATTAGCTTGGCATAATCTGGCATGGATTGACCCGCTGTTTTGGGATGACCCAGAAATTGCAACGTGGTTAAAGCAGGGGGAGAATTTTACTTTAAGCGATCGCCAACGAATTTACTCCAAGCAAAAAGAAATTCTGAGGAGAATCATACCACAACACCGGAAGATGCAAGAAGCTGGACAGATTGAGGTGACAACCACGCCCTATACCCACCCCATCTTACCCTTGCTTGCCGATACGAATTCTGGTCGGGTAGCAGTGCCGAAAATGACTCTGCCTCAGTATCGGTTTCAGTGGGCAGAAGATATTCCTCGACATTTGCGGAAAGCTTGGGAATTATATGAAGATAGATTTGGACGGCAGCCACGTGGTTTGTGGCCTTCAGAACAATCAGTTAGTCCAGAGATATTACCAGATATTATTAAGCAAGGATTTAAGTGGATTTGCTCAGATGAAGCCGTGTTAGGGTGGACACTGAAGCACTTTTTCCAACGCGATGGCGTAGGGAATGTCCAAGAACCAGACCTACTCTACCGACCATACCGCTTGGAAACTCCTGTGGGTGATTTGGCGATAGTGTTTCGCGACCATAGGTTATCGGATTTAATTGGCTTTACCTACAGTTCCATGCAGCCAAAGCAAGCAGCCGCAGACTTAGTGGGGCACTTGCAAGAGATCGCCCGGATGCAAAGAGACCATCAAAGAGAACAACCCTGGTTAGTTACTATCGCCTTGGATGGTGAGAATTGCTGGGAATTTTATCCCCAAGATGGCAAACCTTTCTTAGAAGCTTTGTATCAAACCCTCTCAGATGAACCGCACCTGAAACTCGTCACTGTCTCAGAATTTCTCGAACAGTTTCCCGCCACAGCAATCATTCCAGGAGAACAACTGCATAGTGGTTCTTGGGTAGATGGCAGCTTCACAACCTGGATTGGCGACCCTGCCAAAAACCGCGCTTGGGACTACCTGACAGAAGCAAGAATCATGCTTGCAAATCATCCAGAAGCAACAGAAGAAAACAACCCAGAAGCATGGGAAGCTTTGTATGCAGCAGAGGGTTCCGACTGGTTTTGGTGGTTTGGCGAAGGACATTCGTCGAATCAGGATGCGATCTTCGACCAGTTATTTTGCTCACATCTATCTAGCATTTACAAAGCCTTGAATGAACCTATACCCCCCTATCTCCGACAACCTGTCGAGGTTCATCAAGCATCAGTAGACCACCGACCACAAAGCTTTATTCATCCAATGATTGATGGTGAGGGTGATGAGCAAGACTGGGATAAAGCCGGACGCATAGAAATAGGCGGATCGCGGGGAACAATGCACAATAGTAGTGTCATCCAGCGGATTTGGTATGGGGTGGATCACCTAAATTTCTACTTACGGTTAGACTTCTCAACTGGTGTTCAACCAGGAAAAGATTTGCCAGCAGATCTGAATCTACTGTGGTTTTATCTCGACCACACAATGCACAATAGTCCTTTGCCTTTGGCAGAAGTGCCAGACAAGGCACCACTTAATTACCTGTTCCACCATCATATCCAGATTGATTTGCTAACGCAATCAATTCATTTTCGAGAAGCAGCAGAACATTATCAATGGCAACCGCGTGTCAGTCGCGCTCAAGTAGCTTTAAACAAGTGCTTAGAACTAGCGGTGCCTTGGGCAGATTTGCAAGTTCTGCCAGATTATCATCTCCGCCTGATTTTGGTGCTTTCAGATCAAGGGCGTTTCTGCAACTATTTACCAGAAAATACTTTGATTCCGATTGAAGTACCGTAATTGGGGAATGGGGTGTGGGGTGTGGGGAGCTTACAAAGGTAGGTAAGTAGTAAGACAAAATTAATTACACAAACTTTGACCTGAAAACCTTATCCAGCCTAGAACCTAATGTGTAATTATTTCTGTCCGATTACTTATTTTGTATTTGGTCATTTTTTGCCTATTTCAGCCCATGCTGAAATCCGAAAACGACCAAACCACGTTAAATAGTTGACAATTTTCTTAACTATTTTCGCTCTGCCAAAAAACCTACCCTTGAAAGCCTGCCCCTCTGCCCCATGCCCATTGCTTTATCAAGCTTCAGTAATAATACTAGCAGAAAAAAGATAATTTGTGGTTAGATTGGAGACATTCTAGTACTGTTCTTTCATACCAACCAATCCTCTTCACAGATGAATCACTTTTCTCCGAAAATATCTCATTCTCATGAAGAAATTTTACAGCAGAGTCCGCTTGGTCAGCGATGTGGCTCCCAGACTTTATTTCGCGATCGCTACGAAATCTTGCGAATGTTGGGTAGAGGTGGTTTTGGTGTCACGTTTTTAGCCAAAGATGTGGTGTTACCTGGAAGTCCTCTTTGTGTCATTAAACAGCTTTGTCTCAAGACGACTAATTCTAACAGCTGGAAACTTGCTGGCGATCGCTTTGAAAAAGAAGCAAAAATTTTGGGTCTACTGGGTAGACATTCTCAAATTCCCATGCTGTTAGACTACTTTGAAGCGAATGGGGAATTTTATCTAGTTCAAGAATACGTGCGGGGTTATACTTTGGCACAGGAAGTCAGGCGAACTGGTTCCAAGGGTGAAGCGTCCGTTAAACAGTTTTTGCAGGAACTGCTGTCAGTATTGCGGTATGTTCATAAAAATCATGTGATTCATCGGGATATTAAGCCCCAGAACTTGCTACGGTGTGAGGATGATGGGCGGTTAGTGCTGATAGATTTTGGAGCAGTGAAAGAGGAAATAATTCATGCTAGTAAAAGCGCTCTAGATAAAATTCCAACCACCCATTTTGTGGGGACGGTAGGATTTGCTCCGCCAGAACAGTTTTCTCTCCGTCCAGTATATGCCAGTGATATTTATGCAGTTGGTGTAACTTGTCTTTATTTATTAACTGGAAAAACACCTTTAGAATTTGACTACGACTCGAAAACAGGTGAGATATATTGGCAAAAAGAAGTAAATATCAGTGGCAATTTTGCTGAGATTTTGGGCAAAATGCTGAAGATTTCCATCGAGGATCGCTTTCAATCAGTTGATGATGTCATTTGGGCTTTGGGTATGGAAACGCATTTGCCTAGCTTGGCCAACTGTTTAACCACTCAACGGTTCAAAGATGATACTAGAATGACAAGCGAAGAAATTTCCCCAGGATACCAAACACCTGTAACAAAAACTGCCCATGCCATTCGCGAATGGAGAGCAAAGTTAAAAGCAAGAAATTCGCAACCAAAACAGTTGACCGTTAACAGTCAACGTTCAACACCGAACAAGGCAGAAGTAAAAAGTGAGCCAGCGCGGTCTTGGGGGTTTCCCCCATGAGCGACTGGCGAACCCCGAAGGGGTAAAAAGCAAAAAGAAAGATGAATAAAATCGGTTTGAAGCCCCTAAATTTATGATGTTGTTGGCGAATCAATGGATGGTCACACCCCTCTAACCCCTCGTTCCCATGCTGAGCATAGGAATGCGCTACCAAGAGGCTCTGCTTCTGCTATCCTGGTCGAGGCAGAGCCTCGAAACCTGCATTCCTAGCAGTACGGCTAGGAACGAGAAGGGTGAGGGGTCTAACCCTTCGCTAATTGACCAACAGCATCATTTATTTATGGGGATTCTCTTTTTACTTTTATCTTTTTTCTTTTCATATGGTATACCAGTCAGAAAAAACAATTTTGGCAGATTATCGCATGCGTCTGACCACAACCAAAGAGGATGAGTTTTTGGCTCTGCACGAGGAATTCATCAGATGGCTAGCCAATTTGGAAGAGTCTTCTGTTGAGGAATTAGAGCAACAGGATTATCTTGCCAAGCACCAAGAGTTCTTCACCGCATGTCAAAGACGCTACTTAGCAGTAAAAGAGCGTCAGGAGGTCAACTCACTTCCAGGAAAGAGCAAGACAGTAAACAGATCGGTCGGCGATCGCCTGATGTCAGGGTTTGGTAGAAACACTTATGAACGAGTGCAAGACCTCTGCCAGATGGTCGATTTTTCTGATTGCCAGCGCTGCGTTATGGTGGGGTGCGGAGCTTTACCTGCTACCTTGTTTTACCTCTACGACCGATATCCGAAGCTGGAGTATATTGGCATCGACATCGATTCTGTCGCGATCTCTACGGCAAAGGAAACCTTGTGCTTGTTGGGAATAGAGAAAATTTGCTTAGTGGAAGCAGATGGCTCTGAGTTTGACTATGTAGAAGCGGGGTTGGTTTACATTGCCAATCAGGTATCTCTCAAGAAACACGGGGCGTGGGGTGTAGGGTGTAGGGTGTAGGGTGTGGGGGGAAGAGGGGGAATGGAGGTGTTTCTTCCATTCATAACGGGTGGCGCGCCGCCAGTGCGCCTGCTCCTAAGAGTCTTGTTCTGGAACGCATTGCAGCAACCGCAGATGAAACGGTGCAGGTGGTGATGCGCGATCCCACACGCCGTGGCAAATTACTCGCTGATTGCGGTAAGGATGTCCTGCCTCGCCAATTTTCCTTGGTGCGAAAGGGAAAAGAAAGTCAGCATTTCCTTTCCCTAGATTTGTTTCTTAACCTACAACCCCATTAAAAAGTAAAAAGATAAAAGATAAAAGTAAAAAGAGAATCCTCAGATCTTGCACCTCTCCGTATAAACCCAGATAACGTAAAAAGATGGGCGATAATGCTACCTGATTTTTCTGGGTTTTTATTGCTAAATCAAGGGTTGTAGTTTAATACTGAGTAATTAAAATACAACCATATTTCCAGGTGCAAGATGTGAGGCTCCCTTTGGTCGAGATCGAGGGTTCGGACATTCATGAGAAGGGATAAATCCCTTCTGCCCTCTGCCCTCTGCCTTTCCTGCTAAATGTAAATGAGCTTGTAGTTGCGCTTCCGCGCTCCTTTCTGCGCTAAAGCGCAACTACGAACCAGATTAAAAAGCCTGAACCCACTCTTTGACAGAGTATTCAGTCCAGATACCGTTTTGCCAGTAGGGGTCGGCTTCAACCAACTGGCGCACCGTGGCTTCGTCTTTGGTTTCGTAAATGCCAAAAACTTTAGTGACATCTTTGGTGGGACCAATAGTAATTAGCACACCAGATTCTTTCTGTTTGGCAAGTCCGTCTAAATGAGCTTGGCGGTAAGGGGCGCGTTTTTCTAAGACGTCTTCGCAGTAAGTTCCCCACATGATGTATTTAGGCATGGCTGGTTATTGAGTGTTGGGTGTTGCAAAAAGTTAGGTGGGAGTAGGGAGTTATTTGTTCTCCCCCTCTCTGTTTATTCGGGTGCATCCCAATGAGCGTAAATTTGTAGTCTAAGTGAGCTTTCCGGCTCACACTACTGATGATTTTTTTGCAAAACTGGGATGCACCCGTTTATTCCTCACTCCTCACTCTCAACTTCTGAGGGTGACGCCGAATTTTTCTACCAGAGATTCGCGGACTCTATTGTGTACTGGTTCAACTTCAGCATCCGTGAGGGTACGATCGCTTGCTCGATAGATCAAGCGAAAAGCTAGACTCCTCTGTCCTTTTGGCACACTCTCACCGCGATATTCATCAAACAATTCTACTGACTCCAGCAAATCTTTACCAGCTTTGGTAATGACTTTTTGAATTTCGGCAACTGTGACCTTAACGGGTGAGAAAAAGGCAATGTCCCGATCCGCAGCCGGATAGTTAGAATAGGGTTTGAATTTCGGTATGAGGATTTCATCTTGATCCAGATAATCTAACAGTACATCTAGATCCATCTGGAATACGTAAACTGCGTCTGGTAAGCTTCTTTCGCGGCGCAGTTGGGGATGCAGTTGTCCAAAGATTCCCAGTCTATTCCCCTGAATCCACAAAGAGGTGGTGCGCCCTGGGTGCAAGCGCCAATCACGGCAATCGGGTTGATATTCTACTTGCAAGCCCAGTTGCTGAAATATACTTTCTAAAATACCTTTGGCTTCAAACCAAGTCACGGGTTGCTCACGACCGCTTCTTATCCACTTGCTAGAGGTGTTATCGCCTCCGATGATGCCAGCGATCGCATCTGCTTCTTGCAAACCCTCTTCTTCTTGCCAGAAAATTCGCCCAGTTTCAAAACCGTTCAGCGCACCATTTCCCTGCTCTAAGTTGTACTGAAAGGCATCGATTAAGCCTTGGATTAAATCGGTTCGCAGTGCTGAATATTCTGCAAACAGAGGATTTGTGAGTACGACCTGTCTGCTTTCCCCTGGTTTCACCAAAGAGTAGTGCATTAATTCTGTCAATCCCTCTGCCCTAAAGCAAGCTCGTAATTTGCGGTAAAGCTCATGATCTAAAGGTAGATAGCCTGCTTCTGCCTTCTCTGGCAAAGTATCGCAAAAATTGTCGTAGCCGTAGAGACGGGCAATTTCTTCAATCAAATCAATTTCCCGTTCTAAGTCGCGGTAACGATATGGTGGGACAGAAACTATCCAAGTACCCTTTCCTAAAGAATTAACCTGACATCCTAGTGCAATTAGAATACGCTCAACATCTGCGCCTTGCAGTTCTCCTGTTTCTTCTTTCAAATCAACTGGTCCAAGCACCTGATTCACTCGGTCTAAACGCAGTTCTATAGAACGCGTCCAAGTGGAGGGGTCAGGGCCCGTGTCAGCAATTTCCTGTTGGACTATTGTGCCAAAAGCAAGGGAGCAAATCAGTGACACAGCGCGGCGACAAGCGACTTCCAACTCAGCGCGGTTAACTCCTCGTTCGTATCTGCTAGACGCCTCACTTCTTAAGCCGACGCTACGGGAAGAACGGCGAATAGCCACTGAATCGAACAGTGCGGCTTCTAAAACCAGATTTTGTGTACCATCATGTACTTCGCTTTCCTCCCCACCCATCACCCCAGCAAGTGCAACGGGTACATTATTGGCGGTGATTAACAAATTTTGGGTTGACAGGGTGCGAGTTTGTCCATCCAAAGTTTTTAGGGTTTCTCCAGCGTTGGCAAAACGGACGCCGATTTGTAGATACTTGTCATGCTGAGTCTCTACACTGCCAATCGACGGTAAGCGATCGCGGTCAAAGGCGTGCAGCGGCTGTCCCCATTCCAACAGAACATAGTTAGTAATATCCACGACATTATTTATCGGTCGTACCCCAGCAGAACGCAAGCGCTGTTGCAGCCAATCAGGTGATGGCGCAATTTTTACCTGCGAAATCACCGTGCCAATGTAGACAGGGCAAGCTTGTGTATCAGCAATTTTTAAAGCTAAAGTATGATCTTCCTTGGGAACTGATACTTCTCCAGGTTCGGGAATTGATAACTTTGCACCTGTTAGGGCTGCGACTTCCCGCGCTATGCCTACCATACTCAAAGCATCAGCCCGGTTGGCTGTCGCAGTCACGTCTAAAATCACATCATCTAAACCCAACAACGGGCGTACGTCGCTACCCAGTTGCAGATTTTCCTGAGTAAAAATATGAATTCCATCTACATCGCTGGGTAAACCAAGTTCCTTTAAAGAACAGATCATCCCATTCGATGGGACGCCTCGCAGTTTCGCACTCTTGATTTTTAAATCGATCTTGGGTAAGTAAGTACCTACAGTTGCTATGGGCACATAGATATTTGCCCGGACGTTGGCAGCGCCACAGACGATATTTAAAGTCTCGCCTTTACCAATATCGACCTGGCAAACACTGAGTTTGTCAGCATTGGGATGGGGTTGGCGCTCAAGCACTCTCCCAACAACAACCCCAGATGCCCACGTGCGGCGGTCTTCGATCTCTTCCACCTCAAACCCAGCCATTGTTAGCGTTTCTGCTAATTCTTCTGGGCTAAGTTTCAACTCGACTAGTTCCTGTAGCCAATTAAGAGAAATACGCATGGAATGTGTCTGCTTTTTCCTTTAGTTTATCGATCTAATTCTTTGAACTACCGTGTCCATACCCAAAGGGATTGGGCACGGATTCTAAGAAGTCTTAGTTTTCGACTCCCTAGCATCCCCATCAAAGCTATCAAACAGGGTCAATTGTGTATACTGGACGGGTGATGCTCGAGTACTCGCTACCGCTGCGCTAACGTCAGTTCCTCCACTTGGGGAGACCCCTCTGAGCGACTGACTCACTTTCCTCTTAGACTTAGCGCGAGACTTTGACTTAGGGGGAGTGCTTCTGACTTTCAATAACAACAACTGTCGCCGTTCAACTGTTGACTTAGCAGGGTTCCTAGACTCATCCCTCGGTACGGATGATGCTTCCTGACTAGCAGGCTTCGTAGGCGTAACTTTCTCGCTGACCACGAGTAGAGAATCTATTCCAA
>Ga0209611_10012638_pt1 | contig 11816 bp, 8 predicted proteins | sample S1TSphgellanicum_3_FD_187693 | JGI IMG/M metagenome (GOLD analysis project Ga0209611, IMG submission 187693) | Host-associated microbial communities from peat moss isolated from Minnesota, USA - S1T2_Fc - Sphagnum magellanicum MG (SPAdes) (version 2) | ecosystem: Host-associated > Plants > Peat...
AAAGGAATTCATGATCATGATATCCTTCTAGTTGTGAAAGAAGGGATGGTGTAAGTGCGGAGTTTTGGGAAGTTGGAAAAAAGTTATAAATTAATCTTCTTCAAATTTTACTTATATCTTAATTAAACCCATTAATTAACCCATATAAACTTAATGGGTTATTGGGTTTAATTTAACTTGTTTGAACAAATAGTTGATGCATTAAAATTTCAATTACCCATTATCTTTTTTTTGTTCCATAATCAAAAATAACCCTTTCGATGGTGTAAGCACAAAGTTTTGTAAAGTTGGGAAAAAGTATAAATTAATCTTCTTCAAATTTTACCTATATCTTAATTAAACCCATTAATTAACCCATATAAACTTAATGGGTTATTGGGTTTTATTTAACTCGTTTGGACGAATAGTTGATGGCTTAAAATTTCAATTACCCATTATCCTTTTTTTGTTCCATTAACCAAAAGATAACCCTTTGGATGGTGTAAGCACAAAGTTTTGCAAAGTTGGGAAAAAGTATAAATTCATCTTCAAATTTTACCTATTTCTTAACTAAACCCATTAACTAACACCATATAAAATCAATGGGTTAATTGAACTCAATTAACATTTAATAGGTTATTGGGTTTAATTTAACTCATTTGGACAAATAGTTGATGGGTTAAAATTTCAAGTGCCCATTAACCTTTTTTTTTGTTCAATAACCATAGCCAAAGATAACCCTTTGGTTGTCAAACTAAGAAGGCCTAACCTCATTAGGAGACTTGAATCTAGGGTTTTCTAATCTGACACCATTTATCATAATTGGTGAATTTTTTTTCGTAAGGCAGTTTGCCAATGAATTATTCCTTACCAAAGATACGACATAATATTATTACCTTATGTCCTTTGAAAAAAAATTGTAGTTAAGAAGCCCTCTTCAATGGTTTGTGTTATGCACCTTGCCGCTTCATGATCACGGATTTCACCTCATGTCAAAGTTAAAAAACTAAGTCGGTAGGTGGTGAAAGACCCTTTGTGTGTACTTTAGATGTTGTTGGACTATGCACAATCCCACGATATGTACCAACAACAACACCTAATAAGCTTTTAGGGGGTGGTAGCTCCAAAACTAGAGAATGAAATGCAAATTGTGGTACCTCGAACTCATCCGCCCCCCCTAAACCCTAAACCCTAAACCCAAAGCTCATCGGAGAGCCATGGTGTATATCGTATTTTGTATAGGTTCTCTCGAACGTAAATGCAATGGGTTGTATAACAACCCTACTCATACCGTGCAATTGGTGATGACGATGCAAAACCATGAATGGTGTGAATGCAAATCGCGTGATTCATAAAAGATCTAACTACTCTTCATTATTCCACCCTAAAACCCTACCCCAAGATTGCTCACTCTTTCCTCCTTTGCAGCTATGTATTAAACCATGCCTAACCTAGTGGGAAAACCCTAGCTTCGTAACAGCTTTTACCAGAAACCCTAACTCTAGCTCTGTATGGTTTACCTACTTCAATGATTTTTTTTCTTCACCCATTTCTAGCCATGGGAATCATGTTTTGAGTGGGGTTAGTTAGGGTTAGTAACACCACCCCATTTTGTACTTGTGGGGAGGAGGGGTTTCTTGAGAGGGCCAAAAAGGTGATGGGCATTATTTGAATTCTTTAATTTATGAGTTGGAAGCAATCAAAAGCATGAATGACCACCCCAAGTTTTCCCCGCCATAAAAATCTTAAATTTTTTTTTCAAAAATTCAAAAGACCTAAAATCTAGGTAGTCTCACTTTCCATCACTCCGAATCTCCTCTCCATAATAGATCCATGTACGAGGTTTCATGTGCTTGGCCATACCGTGAGGTTATTTGAGCAATAAGCCTTTTGAAGTGGTGTTAAGCGCATGCAATGGTGTTGAAGTTCTTCAAGCCTCACGGTATGGCCAAGCACATGAAACCTCGTACATGGATGATGTGTTAAATATGTAGTGTGACGGTATGCCCAATATGGCCATGGTGGTGAAGCATACAAAAGTAGGTATATGGAAGCTCTTTGTTGAGATCATATATACATTACACACACGCTCCTTCTCTCTCTCTCTCTCTCTCTAAGCCTTCAAATTCAATAAACCATAGGACACATTGTGTCATTTGCTTGTGGGGGCATTGATGAAGTACATAAGTAGTATGTTGAAACACACCGTAGTTTGTTCCCTCCCCCACAATTTCCTATTTGACGCATTTTGTTGTTGTTTGTGGGCATTGATTGTTAATGGGAATAGGGATACTTGATATGATTAAATGGCAAAACTCAAGGCATCTAATCCTTCTCCAAGGATTTATGTGGCTACTATGTTAGGTGTGGAGTTTGGACACTTTTAAGTACTCACCTTGCTAAACCCTAAACCCACACTATGCATGGTTTGAGTTGGGTTCACTAACTTGTGGTTTTGGAGCAAAGAGAACATAAGCCCCAATTTTTTCCAAAGAGGGGGAAGAAGAAGAGACCCGCTGTGCACCCACTTGGCTCACATTTCCCTTCTTCCCAATGCGCATGCATTAGAGGAGCATGATCTGTTGACAGAAAAGCTGTGAAATCCCATTAGTGTATCATGTTGAAAAAGACATACAAGAAGCTTAGTGGTAAAAACTAAAAACATACCATACCGTACATACAAAGGCTGTGTCAAAGATGGTGTTCATTGTCCATGACAATATCACCAAGACAACAACCACAATATGCAAAATCATGCATGCACATGTCTCTTAGTTCAATCACAATGTACCATATCGTGCATGGCATGTGTGTGATTTGGGTGGCAAAAAGTGGTAGCTCCCTACCATATCTATGCATAGATTTGTAGGGAGGGATAGATAGATTTTGAGTAGCTACTCATTACCATTTCCGTTGCTTTCATAAGTCTCTCCCCTTTTGTGTCCATTCATGTGACATTGCAAACCTGGATGAAAACTGACAAACCTGTCCTCTCTCTCTCTCTCTTTCTCTCTCTCATCAATCCCTCAAAAACTTTCACGTGCTCTCCTACCTCAATTGACTCCATCATCCAAAGCTCTTCTCCAAACTCCTATGTGCCAGTAGTAAGAGTGTGACAGTATTTACTGCTGGCACAATGAATTGCAACAATTCAAATGTCCAAAACAATCTGCATCTTTGCACTGGGGAAGATACTGAGCAGCTGGTCCAAGCCCGACAAAAAGAGAACACAAATCCATGTTCTGCTCCTTTGTTCTTTTCAGCAGGAATGTCAGCATTCTCTATAAACAAAGATGCAGCAAATAATAAAACAGAACCTGCTGCAAGACTTGAATAAAAACTCACAACTGTCTTGTTCAACCTATTATGTCAATCTAACAGCCGACTTCAACCAGATTGGTTTAGGATTGCAAAACTCAGATAACATCAAAACCTTCTTTCTAGAGGATTGGCACTGGCTGAAAAGAGCCATTGAACAGCACATTCCACAGCAGTTGCTTCATATTGTTGTAATTAATCAGCCTTGCTATTGTCTCTTGCACTATATAACAACCTCCAATTTTCCCTAGTGCTCTTAGTAGCATTCCTATGCACTACTTATACCCTGCACATATGTACCTGAATTTCACATACAAATGCAATCAACAGAAGCAAAAGAAAAATGGGGTTTTTGCTTGATAATATTGACTATAGTCTCCATTTACAAAAGAAAAATCAGCATGCCCTTTTCATGGTAAGAGCTACTCAAACACAAAAACTTCCAACATACTGGTGGTTGACCATGATTTAGGTGAGTTGTAGTGACAGGCTCCCTGGTATAATGATATACCCTTTATGTATGAAGACAAGGAAAAACTGTCTTTATGACCATATATATTCTTCTACCAAAACTTCTGTCTATAACATTTTCACAAAGTAGGAACCCAATTGAGAAAACTTAAGAGTGGAAAAGAATTTGTATCAGGAAAAATAAAACCATACCAACTGAGAACCCTGCGACTACAGCATATCACCTTTTTGTTAGAGAACAGTTTTCCAGGCCTCCCTCCCAAGTGTTCAAATTTGTCAGTTAGCTCATTTCCAAGCACTGGCCTTCCTGTGTAAACCCTAAACCCTAAACCTGTGAAACACACACCAAGAATGTTAATTATGCATCAGTTAAACAAACTGATTTTGTTTCACAGCTACCTTTTAGCCCCCAACCTTTGAAAACACGAAGAAACATTGGCCTCTGAAGGCTCCTATACCCTGCACATTTGAGAGTCATGTCATCTGGTTTCTCAAAGTGTGCAGATGCAAAGACTGGAACTCATGTAGTAAGGACTAAAGACTTGATAAAGACTAGAGAACCTAAAAATAGACCAAGACAGTATAAAAAGGGTGAAGAAGACAAGCATGAAGGACCTACATGTTCAGAAGAGCTTGAAGAGTATGACGCATAGTTGGTGATCAAATGGTGCTGGGATGATTGATGACCTCCTTGCAAGTGGGTGCCACAACTGAAAAGAGTCTACCTATTTGGTTCTACAAATACATAGAAAGCAGCAATAGCAGTAGCAAAGGAAGTAGGCTCTTAGCAATATTGGCTCCCAGTAAGTGTCAAAACTTTGAATTTATGCCCTCTTTCGCGTGTTTTCTTTCTCTCCACTGACTACACCACAATACCATTTCCAAACATTCTGCCTCAATTTCCTAAATTTGGAGTCAGTGTATCTTGCAACCTTCTCTATGTCTATGTAACAGAGACAGTGAAACCTTTCAAATGCCTTCCAGACAGCTCTGCTAAGAAAGTATCATCATTGTCATCCTTGCACATTCAACACCATATTCAGGAAGTGTTTTGACAGGAGGTACAAATCTCAGATGGGCATGACTGACTTGTAGAAGGAATATTTATGCAAAAATTGTGTGCTTTGGGAAGCCAGGAATACACTATCAAACAAGGAGCTAATGAAAAACCTAGTGTAACCTCAATCTCTTTTCCCTCAATTCAGTAATATATATCTTGCAGACTGCGAAAATGAAAGATCTCCACTACCTGCCAAAAATCTTCGAATTCATTTCCTATATTTTAACCTATCTCTTGTCGTCAATCTCATTACCCAATCATCATAGCATTTGACATTCACCTGTATGAGTCACTCTGCAATAGGATAAACATTCACTTTAGATGAAAAGATTTCTCCACATAATCCCAACTCTTTTCACAGTTGTTGATCTAATTCCACATCTGCAAGCACACTCACTCATGGCATTTAGGTTTTATCCTGCACTCAACAATCTACTTAAAGACCATGTCAACAACATACAAATATATCAAATTTGGAGTTTTCTCTGCAAATTTGATAGAATTTTTTCTCTATCAAATTTGCAAAGGAAAAAAAAAACACCAAAAACATTTTGAAGTTTAAAAGTATTATTACGTTGTGAGTGTTCCGGCCAAACCCTAAACCAACACAACAAGAAATGAGTTGCAGCAGCAGTCATAACATTGTCAGTGGCACTTGCAAAGAAAGCATCATCAGACTATTTACCTTGATCATGACTGGCAGTTTGATTAGCTGCCATTAGTTCCTAGCGGAGGAGACTATAGATAGGTCGATTAAAAAAAAAAGATGGGGTTTTGCACAGGATTTGCGGAAAAAGAATACCTGAAGGGAAGAAACGCGGGCAAAGACCACAGCCGGACTGAAGAAAAAACCGATGCCATGGAGCCGAACACTCTTGCATTTCCTCTGTGTCTCTCTCTCCCTCTCGCTCTTTGTCTCTCTCTCTCGCTTCTTCTCGTCGCTTTGTCGCAGCAACGGACATGGCAAGGATTCGGAAGCAGGTGGGATCACGGCTAGGGTTTCCGAAGGGGCATCGTTATGGGGATGTTTCATGGGCATGTTATCAATTTCTAATTGCTTTTTAGAATGCACAAAAGAAAAGAAAAAAAACCATATCAAAACTTTTCTTCACTATAATCACATAACACCTCCAAAACTACCCAACAATAGAATTAGTTCAACACAACCCAAACCTACAACTACATACCCACAATGAAAGCTTCGATCCTTTGATAATATGGTTGATTTTGAGTTGGTATGCAAAGGAACATGTAAATATTGCAAAAAAAATTGATTGTCAAATTTCCATATTGTTTAAGCAAAAACTATAGGGCAAATTAAGGCTTCTTTCATGTAAATTATATCGGCAACTAAATAATGTAACAAGTAGATTTTGTTGATGTCCATAACATTACTTGTTTCTTGAAATACACAAAACATTAATATGTAACAATCGAATGGTACATGACCCGTCAAAATTTATAATTAATTAAAAAAATTTAATGTGAGTTCACTTGGATTGAATTTTGAAATAGATTTTCTTTAGAGGAAAAATGAAAGCATGAGAAATTAGACGTTGTTGTTTTTAATCACATTGCTTACTTCAAAGGTTTATGATGCTCTTACTTTAAATTGACAACTTTTAGAAACTCAAAGAACATATAACCTTGAACTAACTATTCTTTCATAAAACCCAATTGGATTTTATGTATTCCTATTGCTTCATGATTTACAATAGTTTAGACTTATGATAAACTTTCTTGATCAATGTTCTATTTTATGACAAATACTCGCCAAATTTCTATTTTTTTTCAAGGCCAACTACTAGTTAAAGGGAAAAGGAGGGGAGGATCATTAAAATTCAATGAAAAACACCCGAGGGTGGAATGTGTTGGGCTAGAAAACTTGGTTATGACATCATAGAATCATCACTTTAAACTTTAAACCTCTTTAATTTGTCATCTATTCGCATGGAGGATAACCATAGGTCTCCCATAAAAACCACAATTCAACCGTCCACATAATCTATTTGTGAGAAACTCTAATATTCTTTTCAATTAGTGTTTATTAAAGGTCATCATAGCTTGACTCCTATGTGTTTTGTCTTGTCACCACCCAATGAACTTGTGTTTATCACCTCACCATTTGATGAGCTTATGTTTTTCCTCTCCTTTCTAGACCACATTGTAATTCCATTTGTAATCACTAATGACTTTTAAGATTATTAAGTTGAATTTAATTAGCTTGATCAAATAGTGCTTCACAAATAAGAAAGTTCATGATGTTCATTGAAGAGCTTTGAAGCTCTCCCATTAATAAAAGTGAATACTTCTTTGCAAAGCTTAATATATTTAATTATTGTTTGTAATGGATATTGAAACCTCAAGGCATGCTTGTGTTTCATTGTAATGTGGAGGACAATGGTCTCAAGTTGTAAGCATTGTGCATTATGTGATGGATTTGTTCAAATTGAAGTGGTCAAAATTTGTTGGGGAGTATCATCGCATTTTAATTCAACAAAATCCCAAGAACATCCAACACTATTTACGTAGATATCCATCAATTTTCCACAAAGGCATTATGTAAACAATTGGCTTTTGTCTTTTTTAAATCTTCAAACAATCAAACAATTGAAACTTGATAAAAAAATATCACGCCTTTTTTTTCTTTTCATTTTTTGGCTTGGTTTACTAAATATTAAGTCATACGGTGTTTTGATACAATAATTCTGGAATAATTAATTGATTTGATCATTAAATGATGGTACAATGGGTTTTTTCTTGGAATTACTTGTATGTGATGTGGGAATTGAATATGCAACCTCCTTCATTTGTCTTTTTTAACGTCTCATGTATAAAACAAATGACACAATTGACTTGTTATAGATTAGACATTTCAAAGTTCATGTGTCATGTGAAGTTTATAGTTTCCTAAATACAATCTCCTACTATGAATATGTTTGCTTTAGTCGATTTATTGTCTTTCACAACTCCTTAACTCTTCAAAATTCAAGTGCTTCTATTATAGTAGGAACCCATTTGTGGGTGGGGTTCTTATAATTCCTAATCAAATTGTCACGTATTCATTTTGTGATCCTATGCCATCTTCAAGTCCTATATTTTCTTCATGCACTTTTGATCTTGTAGACTATGAAAATGTTACGAATGATAATGATCCCTTTCCTAAATCCATTCTATCCACTATCCAATCCAAACCATCAATCAGAAAACATAACTATGATCATGTCACCAAAACAATAATATTGGGTTACAAAACTTCCATGGGCACAATTGTTTATAAGGTCGAATGGAAACTTGCACCTTGTCAAATACAAGATAATTTGTAATGAAATGAAAGGGAAAGTTAAATTGATTGCTCCTAATTGGGACTTTTCTTTTCAACATCCAAGTTGTAAGGAAGTTGACAAGAATATAAGGATTAATACAAAAAAGGGAATGTTTTATTTCATAGATTGCAAACATGCCAAAAACCAAAAAGTATTGGATAGATGTAGTTGTGAAAATGTTGTTGCCCAAGATGCAAATGGGATGGTAGGAGAGAAGGCAAGGAAGGTTGTGCAATTTGCCATAGTTGTGTATTTGTTGTAATAAGGATGTACCATGATGGAATATGAAGCATTAATGCCTCTAATAATGCCAACAAACAAATAATAAACATTGGAATGACAACTCGAACTGGACAATGGAAAATTTCATGCATTAAAAGTAATAAGGGCAATAGTAGGGGTTGTTTGAGGTGTTGTTTTCAATTGTGATGAAGTTTTTATAGTTGACAACCAAACTTGATTGTTTATTCACTATTATGTGGTGCAAAATTGGGTAAGGATTTTACTTCTCATATCTTTGGACTAGGTGTTTAAACAATCAAAGAGTGATAACTTCACCAAACTCATTATGGAGGCTTTGATGATTGGTAATGGTTTGTTTAAAAACTAAACACTATGAGAAATAATGTCTATCAAAACCACACTACCCTATAATTAAGACTCGAAAAACAACTCATACACAACTATTATGCAACTATCCCTTGGGTATTACAACTACTATGCAAATATCCCCTTAAAAATATTGTGTATTAATAAATAAATTGCCACGTTAGAAAATCGATTAGTTGTATTATAATTGCAAGTGAGTTCAAAATAAGTCTTCTATATGATAATTTATACACATTGTACATATATATGTAATCAACCATGTTTGACTTTTTTTAGAAATTACATTGTAGTTACATGTGGCAACTACTTTAAAACTATTATAAATGTGTCACCAAAACAACAACTATGTTACAACTAATGTACAATGTACATACATGCAATAATGCCACATGTCCACATTTTCACCACCCATTATGGGATAAATTTGCAACTAGTTTTTTATCTTGATTCCCATTGATATAATTAGTATGGCCACTAGTGCACCATTACTAAAGTACTATTGTTTAACTATGTTATGACTATAGGGTGAAAATCCTTTAAGGTGTAACACATAGGATGAAAAGGGTTTAGTCTTTATTACATGCCTTTTTGACCCTATATTTTGATCCCCTTAAAAAATAATGAATCAAAAGTTGCCAAAAGTTTCAAAAGGACTATATTTTAGACTATTACAATTTTAAATTTCATCATAATAATCCATAAATGTGTCTTTAGATGGTAAAAAAGACTTAGTAAAATTTTTAAAAATGTGACACTGCGACAATATTTTGGTACATTTTAAATAATTTGCAATTTATAATACAAGTACTTATAACTTAATAATGATACATATTCATTATTTATGTATATTTTCATCATATGTGTTTCATTTTGAGTGATTTAAAATGTTGTGGGAATGTTATTTCAAGTTTTAGAAATCATCTTTGAAGTGTAAAGGAAAATGAATAATGAAAAATAAACAAAAAGATAAATAAGTTTTCCAACTTACAAAACATGTTTTCTTTCCCTCTTTTTTATTTGGACCCCTCCTACTTTCAAACCTCATAACTTTCTTTTTTCTTATTCATTTTAAACAATTTAAAGTGTTATAAGAATGTCACCTAAAATTTTACAGATCATCTTGAATCTATAATGGCAATAGAACAACATACAAAAAATTTTGTTGGTTCTTGGGAACTGATCTTTGTAGCATTTGGTGGTTTGTTTTTTTGAGAATTTGACCCCCTTTACTTTGAAGGCCATAATTTTCTATTTTGTTTTCAACGATTTTTAATGCACAAAATGCGCCAATAAAAGGGGTTCAAGTTTTGTTTAAACAAAAAAAACAATGGAACCCTCCCCTTGCATTTGGCTTGCCTTGAGTGCTTAAATGTTATAGTTGTAATTCAAGTTGTAATAATGAACAACTAAAATATTTAACCCATATGTTTTATTTTCAAATCCCTTATTAAAAATTATATATAAAAGGTTTTTTTTTAATGTTTTCACATTATAATACATGTGTCATTTTGGGATGAATTTTAAAAGCTTAATCGAAAGGGAAAACATTAAAATTTTTTTAAAAATTCATGGCTATTTTTTAGTGCACTTAGTCTTGTGCTTTCCTACCTACTTACCTACCTAGGTAAATAGATAGGTCCTACTTTTTAACCTACTTATTTACATAAGTAGGTAGGTCCTAAATAAATATGTAGGTATGTAGGTCTTAAAGCCTACCAACCTTTCTACCTATGGTTATGTATGACCTACCTAGCTACTAAAATTATTTTTTAATTCTTTCCAAAATACAATTAATATGCCATGTGGCAAAAAATTTATTGTGCCATGTGTCACAATATTAAACCATCATTAACAATCATAATTAACAATGAAGATCAATATTTCGAAAATAAATTTATGTCCAAAAATTTCCATAATGCCACACGTCAAATTTTAATAGATGGATGATAATTAATGATGCCATCATGACATCATATGTGTAGTTATGATGGAGTTGCATGGTAATTGAAAACAAGTTGTTTTGACTAAGTTGCAATTGAGTTGCAACGAATTGCACTATATATACGGTGAATTACAACTCATACAACTTGTCCATTAGCACTCATAATGTATAAATATAATGAGTTATAGGTATTTACAACTCAAAAATTGAGTTGCAAAGCCAGTTGCAAAACACCTTTTTTTTTAATAGTGAAATTAATTAAAAGTTCATATATTTTGGGGTAGATGGTGTTAATGTGTTTTAGGGCACAAAGAATGGTGGGTGCAATCAAAATAACACATACCATAGCAAGTGTAACGTTTGCTTGGTTTTTTCATGTTTTAAAGTTGTAATTTAATTTGATGTTGAAAAATGTAATTTTTAAAAATATATTTATACTTTTAATATATCATGGGAATATGTGAATTAATTTGAAATTAATCCAATGAGTAAAAAAACTAACAAAATCACTCATTAAACATTATAACATTCACTTTTAAGCAATAAAAAAACTTGTAAATGGATTTGAATTTTTTTTAAATGGCGTTTTTCGCTAATTTTTTAACATAAACCTTATTAAAATAGTATGGATTTTTTTTTAATTTAAAAAAAATTCAAAAAAAATTTCAAGAATGTTTCGAGAATATTTTCAAAATATTTCCCCAAAAGCAATGACAAAAATAGTCAAAAGGCAAGTGGGTGTCGCTCATGTTATTTCGTTTTCACCTTGTTACAAAAAAAATTCATGACACTTATGCTCCTCATTTTTTTGAGGTTCATTGTATGGCCCACTTCTTTAATTTGGTGGTCTAGACATTGTCAGGTTTACCTTTGGTGATGCACCATGAGAATTTACTACAATGTTTGTATTCCTATTTTGCACATTCACTTAAGAGGCACCTTCAATTCACAAAACTTGCGAATATCATGACAACAAAGGGAGACAAAAAATTTCAAAATGTCAAAACAAGAATGTTGAGCCCTACTAAAAGAATTATGGTAGAATACACAACTTTCCTTGTGAATATGACCTTGGACAACCTTACAAACCAACAAGCTATGTTGAATTATG